>Ga0181590_10003697_pt1 | contig 12749 bp, 1 predicted proteins | sample 071ome_34_FD_132446 | JGI IMG/M metagenome (GOLD analysis project Ga0181590, IMG submission 132446) | Coastal salt marsh microbial communities from the Groves Creek Marsh, Skidaway Island, Georgia - 071411BT metaG (megahit assembly) | ecosystem: Environmental > Aquatic > Marine > Intertidal zone... | reverse complement strand
TGGAATTACGCTACAATATTTAGAGGTTGTGATTTTAACGCAGCTGATTTACAAAATATTATTACGAGTAGTGGTAAATTTTATAACTCCAAGTTTTATAATGATACATTGATGAATGGTGCTGATTTTTCAGGATCAGATTTTAGTAAAGCTAATTTTAATGAGAAACAAATCAATTGGAATTCGACTACAATATTTTCTGGTTGTGATTTTTCAGGAGCTGATTTACGAAATATTAAAAGTAATGGTATTAAATTTACTAAATTCATAGATAAAACAAATTTTAATCGTACACTCATGAGTGGTGCTTTCTTTTCAGGTTCAAAATTTGAAGTCGCTGTTTTTTTCAATATAGATAATTTTTCGAATATAGTGTTTAGCGCTTGTGATTTTAGTGGAATTGATTTTAAAAATATTAATAGTAATGAAGTTCAATTTAAAAATTGTCAAATTAATAGTATGAAGCTAAATGAAGATACATTATTTGAAAATAGCAAATTTGAGTCTACAACTATAACAAAAGTAGAAGGCACTATTTCGTCAATAATTAGATATACAGTTTTTTCAGAAGTCACTTTCAATAACTATTTTAAAGGAATTAATATTGAATATTCAGATTTAAGTAATTGTACAATAAATGCGTCAACATTTACAACAACAAACTTCACATATTCAAATTTTGTCGAAGTTAAGTTTACTGATGTAAGTATGAATGACAGTTGCAAATTTAAAAACGTAACATTCAATAATAACACTTTTAATAATACTCTTGATGAGTCTGAAAAAAATCGTAATATTTTTCTAGAATGTAAGTTTAATAACAGTAAAATTACATGTAGAGTCGATACCAAAAAAAGTTATTGGTATTTTTGTGAAATTTTAGATTGCATATTCAAAAATACTTTAGTTAATAATATTGTATTTAAAAATACGGATTTTATTGACTCTACATTCGATTTAGATAATTCAATATCTAATACTTATTCATACTTTCAAAAATCAGAATTTTTAATGTGTAATTACAATAATATTTATATTACAAATTATAAAGGTGATTGTGGTTTCGATCAAGTTACTTTTGAAAATAGCATTTTTAACATGGTGAGTATTAACAATACAGATATTTCTGACTGTTCTTTTAATAACATTCAAATTGTAAACTTCAATTTTAATTTATGTAATTTAAAAAATAGTATATTTCAAAAGGGTGATATTAATATTAGATACAGTATATGTCAATTTGATAAGCTTGAATTAAGAGAAATTAATCCTCTTCAATTAACATTGATAGATACTAAATTTGAAGGACTAATAATTACAGATTCAAACATTAAATTATTAGATATAATCAATACTTTTACCGAAATAAATGACGTTATAATTAGTAAAAATATTTTAAGTAATTTTAATTTTAACAATACGTTGACAAAAACATTCATAGTGACTGTAGTTGATAATGTATTTTTATTTAATGGTAAAAATGAAATAATTTTTATTAAGGGTCAATTATATGTATTTGACCAATCCGATTCAAGTAATAAAAATTACAAATTAAAATTGTCAACAACACCAGGTGGTAAACATAATGGAGGAATATCATTGACAGAAACAGACGGTTGGGTATATGATACAAACAAAGGAATTTATAAAGTTCCATTCGACGATACCATGACATATATATATTACTACTGTGACACTGATTCTAACATGGGTGGAAGTGTATATATTAATGATTTAGATGAATGGATTAATAATGCGACTGATATAGAAATCAACGGTGAATCAAATGGTGATAAAAAAACTATAAATAATTTGACAATAGAATATTCAACAGACATTCAAGATATACAGTTTCCATTTCTAGATATTTATGACTCTACCTTTTCACACATAGAAATGAAAAAAATCACGTTTGATCATACAAACATATACTATTCTACTTTTAAAAGCGTTAAAATAATCGAGAGTATTATTACAAATAGTATTTTTAGTAGTCTAAGTATAGAAGGATATTTAACATTTGAAAACAGTATCTTTTCTACTGTCACATTTGAAAATATATTCAGTACAATTATCAAATTTGAAAAGTGTATTTTGAAAAATGTTACTGTAAACTATAATTTTATATCAAAAGTAGATTTAACAAATTGTATAATGTATCCAATAACATTTGTAGACGATGAAAATTTGTTATATTTGACTGGAAATGAATTTATAATTACAACTGATAAAAATAAAAAATATTTTATAAACACCAAATATCCAATATCAATTCAAATAGATGTTGATTTCGACGTGTATTTTTATTTGTCACATGACACATTCTTGAAATTAAAAAAAGTGAAATTTTTGTCGACAAAAACAATTTATTTCTATATTACAGATTCAAGTAATTCTCAACAAATTAACTTATCTGAATTTGAAGAAAATATTTCTTTTATTGGTGATAATACATATACCACTGGAATCAATTTCGATTTGAATTTTAACACAATAACTAGTATTAGTAATCCTCAAATTCAACCAGGTAGTATAGTTAACGGATTGTCATATTCGAAGAATGTAGTCTAAAAGCTTATTATTTATTTATGTACATAATATAGATAGATGTACGAGTATTTCCATGAAGACGAAGGTGTATATAAAATATTTTATACACAATCTGAAATAGATTTAATTGAATATACCAAATTCCGTGTACATAATACCAGTCCACATATAAATATTCAACATGCATTAACGATTGAGATGGGTGATAGATTACAAACTGTCTATCACAATGCTTACGAAAATTACAATAAATTGACAACATTTATTGCTAATGAACAAAATATACGATATATTGGGAATGAAGCATTTAAAAACTGTGAGCTGTTAAATAAAATAGATTTTAGTAAAAATAATATAGGTTACATTGGTAATTCAGCTTTCGAAAATTGTTTCAGTCTTAGTGAGTGTAAAGTGAAAAATATAAAAGATATTAAAGCAAATTGTTTTAAAAACTGCACAAAATTAAATACCTTTACGGTGTTGAATAATATTTATAAAATTCACGATGACGCGTTTAATAATTGTTCGGAATTGAAAACAATTAAGGTTGTTGGTATATTAGAGATTATTGGAAGATCTTCATTTACAAATTGTACGTTATTAACAGATATAGAGTTTAATTCGACTAGATTAATAAATGATTATGCCTTTTATGGGTGTACTAGCATTCAAAATGTTAATATTTATTCAAATAATGTTGAATATATTGGTAAGCATGCTTTCCAAAATTGTTCTTTATTGAAATCAATATATATATATGGAAATGTTTTAAGAATTGGTCGTAAAGCATTTTATAATTGCTATAATTTAACAAATATCAACATAGAAGGTAATCTTGAAAATGTCGATAATCTAGCATTTTATTGCGATTACAATGTATACAAAAATATAAAACTTGAAAATATCGCTATAAAAACAAAACAAGATATAAAAAATGTAATTGAAACAAATCTTGAAATCGGCAGAAAATTTATAAAATCTAAACAAACTTCATATACAGAACCATATTCAGATGTAAGTAAGTTTTACAATTGGTCATACAATAATGAAATTAATATTGAAAATTACTTACATACATATAATGGAGGTATTTATACATTTTATTCAGACGTACCTGAATATACATATTTTAGAAAATTTTCTGAAGTTGTAATGAATAAAATGTCAGAAAATAGTAATTATTTTGATAAATTATATAAAATAATTTTGAAAAACAAGTTCAAATTTATTGAATTTGACACGAGTGTTGGGGTTGTGAGCAATAATATAATAATTTGTGAACAGCCTATTGAAAATATTTGCTTCAAAAAATTCAAGTGTGTATCTGCTACGTTTGAAAAAAATATCACACATATATTATCTGATTGTTTTTATACACTAACAAATGATTTAAGTTTATATGTAAATGAACATGTTGATACTATACATACAAAAGCTTTTGTAAACAATAAAAATATAACAGTCAAAATAAACAGTATAAATACATTCGAAACATTTTGTTTTAAAAATAATGATAATGTTTCAAATAAAATTGTACTGCACACAAATACAATCGCAAATAAGTTTCCATCAGATATGATTGTAGATTTCAGTAGTGTTGAAATATATGTGAACAACTATACTCATGATATACCGTCTCGTTTTGCTGATAATGGTTATGCTTTGGGTGGTGTATTCAAATGTACCATTATGGGACCAAATAATGACATGATAATTAATAGTTACGCGTTCAAGTTTTCAAATATTTATCTGGATGCAAACAAAAATTTGAAAATAAAAACAAAGGCGTTTTATGGACAATCATTTGAAGATGTTAACAAAGTTGAATTATATGTTAATTCAATAAATGAAATTGAAAAATCTGCTTTTTGCGCTAAAACTGTAGACATTTATTGTAAAGATATATTTTCATGTGGTAGCGGGATTATAGAAAGTAGTGACGACTATATTTTTTATAAAGTTAATAACACCAAAATATATTCAAATGCAATTAATCAATTCAAATCATATACATTTCATACTTGTTCTGACATTACTATATACTGCGATGTAATAAATTCTATTCCAGAACATACATTTTATGATTGTTCTGCAATCACAATATATTGTAAAGGTACGATTAACTTTATCAATAGTAATGCGTTTACAAATATTGATACGGTTAAAATTTTTTGCGATTCTATATTAAATTTTCAGGAAAAAATATTTGTCGATTGTAAAAATATAAAATTATATTGCATTCAAAATCTAAACTTAAACGGAATATTGAACGAAAATACCTTAAATGTTGTTAATATAGAATTCAATGCTGGAATAAAAAATATAGATTTATTTTTAAACAAAAATAGAAAAATAATGAAAAATATGAATGCAGTAATTCATGACTATACAACAAATACAATAGACAAGGGTTTTGTGGAGTTATTTGCTAATATTGTTTCTATAGAAATTATTTTTTATGAATCTATATATATTGAAGACGAAGCATTTAAATTAATAGATTGTACAGAAAGTATTAATCTTATATTCAAAAAAGACGTTATTCAAATTGGTGAAAAAGCATTTGAATCCATAAATGTTCCGTTTGAAATATTAATTGAAGGTAATTGCTATAAAATTCAAAATCAAGCATTTTTTAATTCTTCAATCACAAAATTTGAAGTTAATCTAGATATTATTCATATTGGAGATGAAGTTTTTAAAGGGTGTGCTTCTCTTAAGCATGTAAATGTACGGAATATATCATACATAGGAAATGACATATTGTTTGATTGTAGCAATTGTGAAATAACTGCTAAAAATATACTTTACACAAATACCATAGATTTATCAGATAATATTCAGTTAAGATTGAAAGGATTTATTTTTCATGAAAAATATGATATTACAAATGTGATACAAAACAGTGCAAATAATGTAATTCCATTTTACAAACGTATAAATAGTTTGGGAATGGCTGAATATATTCAAAATGGACTTATTAATTCTTTCAATACTATAAATTCGATTTTAAAAATTAACGGTGATCTTGATTATATAGAAGATTATGCTTTATCAAATAGCGAAATACAAGAATTTTCTATAACTGGAAATATAAAGTATATCGGTAAACATGCTTTCGATAATTGTATTAAATTAACGACCTGTACTTTTCAAAATGTTGATGATATTGGTGAATATGCGTTTAACAATTGTAAAAGCATTCAATCTTTAAAATTCGTAAATGTAAAACGTATTCATAAATATGCGTTTAATAATAGTTGCTTATCCGCACCTGATATTGTCATAACTATTGCTAATGTAGAAGATTATATAGATTGTTATATATTAAATAATGTAAGTAATGTAAGTAATGTAAGTATACCAAACTTTGAAATATCCGGAAATATTAACACTATTCATAATTTTGCCTTTAGTAATTGCAATGTCAATATAATATTAAATAGTATAAATTACTTTCAACAATATGCTTTTCAAAATGATTCTGTCGATGTAAGTTTAAATATAACTAATATACAAGATTTCACTAATTTAAAAGGTACAGATACATTAACTATAGATGAACTTCTTAACAATAAATGCACTTTAAATGTTGTTGGTGATATTAGAGGAATGAATTCAAATGAACTTGAAGACGATTCATTAATTGATTTTGTCATTTATCTACTAGAATCAAATAACAGGGAATATAAAATAAATAATTTAAAAAATGAATTAAATAATTCAAAACTAAATCTAGACGAGTTATTATCCAATGATTTTGGAGAATTCCAAGATGATAGATTATTCAATTATCTTATGCAATATCCACATATTATTCAATTTAAATTTTCTTTGACAGATAATAACCATACAATGCGATTAAACGAAACATATGTTCCGTACATTACAAATATAAACGCGTCGCATATTAAAACTGATAAAAAATTAGAAAATATATATTCATCATTGAATTCTATTAAACTAAGTGCATATGAAGCAGACTCGAATTTAATAAAACATGTAAAAAATATTGAAATATCTGAAAACATTATTAGTAGTAGTATTAAAATTGATAATTTTCCTTTAGATGCTAGTAAAAACCTAATCGTTGTCAATAACAAACAAATAAGTAAATTGCCACAAACAGAGTCAAATACAATTGACTATACTGGATACATTCGTTTTTTAAATAGAGACATGCTTTCAGATAAAGCTCATATAAATGAATTCAAATTTACTGGTAATATTGGAACTATTAACGAAAATACGTTTGAATATTTTGAAAAAATGATAACGGTATACATACAAGGTGATGTTGAAGAAATTCTCTCGAATGCGTTTAAAAATTGTATTCGTCTGAAAAGTTTTGAAATTACTGGAAATATAAAAAGCATTCATCATAACGTGTTTAATAACTGTCTAAACTTAGATGTATTTAAAATTGGAGGAAATGTGCAAATTATATATCCTTTAGCTTTTAATAATTGTTATAATTTAGAAACAGTTCACATATATGGAAATGTAAATATTCTTCACAATTATTCTTTACATTTTAACAAAAGTTACGAATATAACAATCAAATTGTAGCCATTACAAGTAATAAAGACACTTATCAAAAAGCAAGTAATATATTTGAAACCGAGTTTTTAAATAACAATTCTGATACAAAGGACACCATAATAAGCAAATATATGAATGGAGAAATGTTTGAATTCAATGGATATAGCAAACTAGATCTTAGGGTAATAAATACTGTTAATTATAGTTTTAATGGTAAAACTGAAATATATAACGAAGATACAGTTATTGGGATTCATAAAACAATTTTGAAATTAGATATAAGTGGTGCTGGAATAAAATTAAATTTATCTAATTTAAACATTACTACACTTAATGTTTATGGTACAATTGAAGATATTAGTGGAATAAATTGTAATATAACTAATTGGAATATGTATGGGTGTGTTGCTAATATAAGTTCAATATCAAATTTTAATATTGAAAATTTGAACATATATGGTATTGTTGATACCATACAAGCTGAACAAGGATTTATAAATTGTAAAATAACTTCGTTTTATATCAACGGAAGCATAAATAAACTCGGAATAAAAACATTTGTTCAAACTGTTATTGATAAATTTGAAATTATTGGATATGTCAATTCAATAGTGGATTCAAGTGGTAATGAACAAGACGACTTATCCAACCCATACGTTGAACAAGATGTAATGCAATTTAGTAAACTGAATGACTTTTATTTTGATATAAACACAAACTGGAATAATACAGGATCTTTTCAAAACGTACTAAGTTACATTGGTGATATTTTTGATTCATTCACCAATATTAACATTCAGAAGATAAAAATTATAACTGAGAATGTTGACAAGACTAACTTTCAAATAAACGGAAATATTTACAAAATAGAATCATACGCTTTTGAAAATTTGCAAACATTATATAAATTTGAAATTAGCGGTAATATTTACAAAATAGAATCGTACGCTTTTTATAATTGTAGTAAATTAAGTCAATTTATTATACATGGTTGTGTATATGAAATCGAACAAAACGCATTTTATGGTTGCTATTCTTTAGAAACATTTACTATTGGCTATTGTATTCATTCTATCGGATATAGGGCATTTGACACATTTGTGAAACAATTTACAATTCAAACACCTGTAATACATGATATATCTGAATGCTTTGTACAGAATTATAACTTAACTCCTAAATTAGATGTAAGCATTATTTACAATAGTGATTATCCTGATGTATATAAGTTTAAATCTGTGGATACAAAAATTATTGAAGTTGGATCTAAATACACACTTTTATATTATACGCCCAGTAACATAAAATATGTTTACATTTCACAAGATATTGATGTAATAAAATCAAAAGTATTCCAAAATATTTATTTACATGATTTTTCTGCGAATAATATTCAGGAAATAGAACATTACGCATTTATGAATTCTACGATAAATCGTTTTTTGTGTAAAGACGTGAAATATATTCATTATTATGCTTTTCGTGATTGTTCATTGAATTTTATTACTATTTCTGATATAGAATGCATTCACACAAACGCGTTTGATAGTTGTCTATATTTATCTGATTTTTCATGTAATAATGTGAAATATATTGACAAAAAAGCATTTATTGGTTGTACAAATTTAACAAATTTCTCAATAAACAATATATTTTATACACCAGAAAAACTATATATGTATAGTTCTGTGTTTATTGATTGTACTAATCTTTCTTCTATTGTTGTCAATAAACCATTAATCTTAGAAACAAATCATGAAGAAATATTAAAATTATATATTTCACATAACGAAAATATTATTATCGACAAAAATACATTTGAAAGACAATTTATAGAAAGTATAGATATCATCTCAAATAAACTAGTATTAATCAAAGAAAATGCTTTTCAACATATTCAATTAAATCAAATTAAAATTACTTGTGATAAATTATACATAGAATCAAGTATAAATTATGATACACATAATTTTACTTTTAATAATCAAATCATAACACCAGAATTCGGAAATTTAATGTAAATTAATTATAATGACATACATAGTAAATTCAACCAATTATAAGAGTATTTTATATAGGAGTACTGGTGAAAGCAACACACAAAACAAAAAAAATAACCTACGATTCCAAATAAGCAAACCATACAAAATGGAATTAAAAAAAAATTGCTTTACACTTAAATTTGATAACATGAATGAATTGGACATAGTAAGTGACATTTCTACAATTCACCCACAAACAACCGATATATCTTTATCGTTGAAAATTGTTGGAGATGTTGATAATATACTACGAATAAAAAATTCTACAATGATAGATATAAGTGGAAATATAGGAACTATTCATAATAATTGTTTCGAAAATGCGGTTATGGAGTATTTACATGTAACTGGAACAATTGATAATATAAGAGAATATAGTTTCAACTGTATGTGTCTAGAAGTATATTTAAACATTGTAAATAATATTTACTCTAATGCGTTTAACGGTTTTTTTTATGATTATTCTTTTAATATCAAAAAAATAAAGTATGTAAATCAAACTACATTTACAAATATGGAAAACAATAGATTTAAATTAAATGGAAAAATTCAATATTTTGATTATAATTGTATATCAGATTCAATGTTTGAAACTATATATATGTCAGGAGAAAATAGTATAATAAATTTTAAAGCATTACAAAACAATAACTCATTGAAACGAATTTATCTTAGTGGGTCTTTTGATTCCATATATTCTACACCATTCCAGAATTCTAACGATATTTCCATGAATATTACTGATTTAAATACTGTTAGGTTGTGCCATTACAAATCATTTTATAATTTAATTTTCGAAGAAACTACTACTAATCAAATGAATATTGATTATTTAGGTCCATTATCTTTTAGTAAAACAAAAAATTTACAAATTATTAATATTGCTTCTGAAAATTTAATAATAGATGCGAATGCTTTTTATGAAAGTGATATAATTGGTTTAAAAATACATGGTAATATAGAAAATATAAAAGAAAACGCATTTTATGGATTGAATTCGATTGATATATCATGCAGTGAATGTATATATAATATTGAAACTGATTCGTTTAGAAATATTAGTGTAAACAATATCAATGTTAAAGCAAATACGTGGTTGAATTATAATTCTATTTTAATCTCAACAATTGATAACAATTTAACGGAATTTATTAAAACAACACAATCTGAATTTGATGCTTCATGTAATGATTTATATAAAAGTAATGCTATAACTAAATTTGATATCCGAAATCTTGATAATTTTAATATTATTGAAGTTTACAATAATAGTAGAAAAAATATGACTAATTTAAAATTGCATGTGCACAAAAAATGTGTTATTGGTAAAAACTCATTTAATAATTGTACTGATTTAAGTAATTGTGATTTAAGTGGGTCTACATGTATAATTGAAAATAAAGCATTTCAATTGTGTATAAATTTATCAACACTTAATATAACTTGCGAATATTTGAACATACACAATCATGCGTTCATTAATTGTTTGGAATTAAAGAGTCTTGAAAGTGAAACATTGAATTTATTGACTATAGGTAATTACGCGTTTTATAACTGTTCAAAATTCAGCAAAATTAAAATCAATGGGAACATTGATATAATAAAATCAAATGCTTTTGATAACATTTTAAACAATTTTTATATTGAAGCAAACGAAATTCACACTATTTCAGAATATGTATTTGCAAATAAAAATATAGATATAAGTGTAAATAATATTATTCATGCTGAAAAGTATGCATTTGAAAACACCACATTTAATAGTGATATTAATTTTAATTTTTATTCAAATAAGTTATATAGATTTTATGACAATTCATTTTATAATTGCAGTAATTTGAAAACTATTCACATTACAGGAAATGTACAATATATTGGTAAAAACGCATTTATGGAATGTCAACACCTTGAAGAATTTATTGTTGATGGTAAGGTGATGAATATATATAGTTATGCATTCAAATTATGTCAAAATCTTAAAATATTTGTTATTTCCAAAGGATTAGAAAATTATGAAAGTAATATTTTTGAAAATTGTTCACAATTAAAATGTATAATTTTAAATATTCCAAATTTATCAGATATATTAGAAGAATTAAAAATCAAAACAAACAAAATAAACGACACAAATAACGCAATAATAACAAATGTAGACACAATTACAAACTTTAAAGACTTAAATATATTGAAAAATAAATCAAACGTGAATATAATTGATATAATTGAGTCGAAATATGTTTCACAACATAACATTTTTGACGTTCGACTTAAATATTTTTATGATAATATTAATTCCATTCATTTAATTGGGCCTGGTATTGATGTTTATAATTTAATTTTTGGTGAAAATTTAAATCTTATTGGTGCCGATATGTCAACATTTGTTGGAATTAAACAACGTATTATCAAAAATGTAATTTTTGACGATTCTACAACATTACCGAATGAATTTAGTGTGTTCAAATACGAAAATAATACGCATTTAATTAAAAACTACATGCACACAAACGATTTTTCGGGTATTGATTTTGGAAGTATAATCACATATGATAACATATATGACTTTAAAGTGTTGAACATTGAATTATATAATAACAAAACACCCGTATTAGATTTATTTTTCAATCCAAATTGGGATGTCCAATATTTTCAATTACAAAATGAAAAAAGTGATCAAGTAAGTTTTGACATTTTTAGTAATGAAATGAGTAGAATTGTTGCTTTTGAAGTTATCATTAAAAATAAAGAAGACTACAAAAAGTATAATAATATTAAAATTGAAGGAATAAAAAATGGGAATAAAACGGTAATATATGAAGAATCAAATATAGACTATAATATTACTGGTAAATTCAGATATTTTGGGTTGAAAAGTACTGGTATTATTTATTTGATAAATTTTGAAATATTTGATAACGTTACATTTACATTCAATAATACATTAGAAAACTTTGAAATAGTTCAAATTTTACTATACACGCATTCAATATTAAACGACATGGAAACATATCGAGACAACTTAAATGATAATGGCAAAACACTTTTTGGATATAATTTTTATTATTCTACTGTTTTCAAATTCCCAAAAAACACAGATATATTTCCACCTGGTTATGTTTTAAAAGAAATGCATAATGATTCAAATTATTTACTCATTGGTCCATATATTCAATACACTCCAGATATTTCCTTAAATAATATTAGCTTTGCTAATACAAATATTTTAAATACAAATATGGAAAATTGTTTGATAAATGATTGTATTCCCGGACCATTATTAGGACAATATGTAGAAAACAATGTTTTTTCTGTTAATTCAAACAATTCACCATGTTTTTTAATTAAAAATACTTTTAACAAGTATTTTTTGTTTGGAAAGAATACAAATATATCAAATTGCAATCTAAAGGGAACTGATTTTACAAATTTAGACAGTTTTGATGTATCCACTTTGGATAATTATATACAAGATTATTTAAATGTTTTAAAACAACCAAATTTTCAACTGTGTAAATTTAGTACTCTATTTATAAAGGGTCTTGATTTAACAAGCATAGATTCAAGTATTGTTCAAACTGAGCATACAGGTACATTTGAAAACTCAAATTTTAAAG
>Ga0181590_10003696_pt1 | contig 12750 bp, 7 predicted proteins | sample 071ome_34_FD_132446 | JGI IMG/M metagenome (GOLD analysis project Ga0181590, IMG submission 132446) | Coastal salt marsh microbial communities from the Groves Creek Marsh, Skidaway Island, Georgia - 071411BT metaG (megahit assembly) | ecosystem: Environmental > Aquatic > Marine > Intertidal zone... | reverse complement strand
TCGGACCACAGCCAAGCTTCCTGCCTTTCCCTGCTGGGAAGATATGATTAATCTATGGATTCGCTCAGCATACACTGCACGTCCACAAAGCACAGCATGTGTTTGTACAGGGACGTATTCCTTCCGTCTTACATTCAGCACTGCTCTCACATACCTCACACGCTTAACATGCATCCGGGCCCGGAGGGAGGTATCGGAAATCATGGATCTGCGGAATGGTTTTTTGGGACCAGAGGCAAACTGGAGTTGTGTGTGTCAATGTGCATAACCAACCCATCACAAGTTGTGTGCATATCGGACGTAGACATGCTTTGGGTTGGAGACCCACAAAGAGAGCTGAGCGAGATCGAAGCGAACGAGATATATGTTACCCGCGACAGTCTGCTGGATAACAGGATCAATTCTGGGATCATTGCATTCAGGCCTAGCGACACAGTGTTCTCAATGCTCACGTGCGCTCTGGATTACTCACGCATAAACAATTTGGATGATCAGTGTTCAATGGAGGCCACCCTGAAGACCAGAATGCTGTCATTAGATTTCTGCAATACCAAGACGGTTGATGGAACAACACAGCGTGATCATGTGTGTTTTCACCCGACAGTCTCACAGCCAAGCGAAGGGTTAAGTAGTGCATCAAAGAAAATGTCACACGTTGCAAATTATCTTTCACGTTTTGAAAATCGCATTGACACATAATCAAAATTGATCAACACTGCTCCTGCCCTCCCGATCCGTTGTGGTGAGGGGATTTAGGGTTTCATTGATATTCTTATTGGGTTGTTGGACAGTGGTACGACGACATCGCTATCGCCCCGCCTCTACTAGCTGCTGGATACAGTTTAAGGAGGCGGGGCGTTTGTGTTTACTGCTGCGACAAATGCCGCTCTGCTGCCTCTACTGACTGGAATACAGGGCCGATGCGGCGTCCTGTGGGGCCGTATACCCTTACACCTGCCCTGCTTGAGGTTTGGACAGCACGATGACCTTCTGGGGTTGTATAAATAGCTCCTCCGCGATTATTCAGGGAGCGTTGAGGGGAGAACCTAAACTGATCCGCAGAGGCGAATATTGGGTTCTTCACAAAGACAGTGTTCCCAGTGGAGATCGCGACATCGCCACTAACCACTGGCCTTCCAGTTTCACGATCATAGAAGTAGCTGTGCCTCCGAGGGTTCATTGAAACCTGAGTCCAGCTCTCTATGTCATCAGGGATGCTGGTTGTCTTTCTGTAGGAGCCTTCGACGGTAGCGATCGTGGTCTTCGGCTTGCCTTCCCTGATTCCTTCTGCAGCCTTCTCGTTAATCATGAATACAGGATTCTCGACTGTAGCGATGTTGGTGTAGCCGATTATCTTGCCAGCCTTTCCGCTGGCCCTGCCAGCCCACTTCTCGTGGACAGAGATTGGGAACACTGGTGATCCCTTTTCCATCGTCCTCTGGTATGTGGGTATGTCTAGCCGTAGCCCTACCATCTTGCCGTTATCTAGTTTGGTGTTCTCAACAACTAGTGACTTCTTATCTGAGCTGATCTCCTTCCTAATCCTGTCGGTGCTGACCACGTTGCTCGCTTGTCCAGCGAGGATTGGAGTGTTCACACGCTGCATGACCGGGCCTTCGCCAGATGGCAGATCACTCATGCGTTCACCTGCAGGTGAGAACCTATTGGCTTCCCTGCGGATCTGTTCCTGCTGCTTAGTCCTTGCGGCACCGTAATCAGACCCAAGCTTAACAGGGCTCTTGTAAGATCGAGGATCAAGTGATGTCTCAGTCAGCACAGGCTGCATTGCTTTCTCAGTAAGGCCCTTCAATGCCATCACCCTGCTGACGTTGGCCCCGATCTTGCCCTCAGGCGTTATTTGCTGACCCGGCTTCATGATGCCTGACTCTTCATCAATTCGATTGGTGAACGAATCTCTCAACAAATCAAATGCACTCAGTCTGCCCTTGATGTTGGATATTGACTTCCCTAGCACTCCGTATTGATAAGCTGGATGCACTGGGAGGCCTAAGTCTTTAGGATTGATGATTGGGGTAGGTGCAGATTTATCAAACTGAATGACCTTTACGATGTCGCCTGTCCTGTATCCTTGATCATCCTTGTAAGCGTTGAGCTTGTCATACATGTCCTTCCAGAAGATTCCACCATACTTCTTCTTGTAGTCATTAGAAGCAACCTGTTGCCACATCGTCTTCCTGCCGCCGAAAGTCATCTCTGGTAAGGCTTCCTCAATGTGTTCAATGGACTTGAACTCGAAGCTCTCCCACTTTGACGGGCCTTTAGGAGTAAACTTCTTGCCTTTTGCTTTGGCCTTTTCAGCTTCCAGTTTATTGGATTTTAATCGCTCTGCCTTGGCCTTCTTCTGGATCATAGCAGAAGCCTTGTTCAGAATCTGCGGCAGGTCTTTTTTGATCTGAGGGTTCTGCTGCATGTCATACTTGAACTCCTCGAGCATGACCTCGGAGTAAGTCTTGTTGCCAGCGACAGACTCCTCTTTCTGCAGCACAACGAGCCCTATCCCGTCAGTCTGCCGGATAGCCCTTTCGAGCTGAGACGCAATAGGACCACCCTCAACTGCCCAAGCTATGGTGCCTTGATTGTCTGCCAAGTCAGGATGATCAGGTCCGCCGCGAAGCTCAAACACACGTCCGGATCTGGCAGTGTACTCACCAACCTTCATGCGGTCAGCCATCATGACAAATGCCTTCTTTCCAGCAAGCTGCTTGATGTCGTAGCCCGGGTCATTCGTGGCAGGGCTGAACCTAGCCATCACACTCGGCGTGAGTGAGACCACTCCGTTCAATATGGTTCCTGATTCGGATGGATCATTCAGCTTCCGCTGAACAATTGATGGTCGATCTGCTGCGGGTGAGAACCTGATGTCGTCAGACTGGATATTGAACCTTTCAGACAGAGGAATGAGATTGCCCTTGTTGTCGTAGGTGGCTGGGGCTGCGGATTTGATTTGGGAGGGGTCGTCCACTAGAATTACATCCCCACCATCAAGTGTGATTTTTCCGTAGTTGTATAAGGCTCTCGTTTTTTTTCGCTTGTCAACTGGGGATGGGTTCAAGGCTACTTCGATCCCTCCACTTGGCCTACGCAAGTCCTTGAACAATTTGTGACCGAATAAGTAGGCAGTGATTACCCTGCTTCCATATCTCGCTGCTTCTTCTTTATTTGTAGTGAAATAAAACCCCTTCCCGAACCTCCCAGTTTTTGAATACTTAAACTCTTGATGGTTGGAGTTTGTCCCATGATAAACCGGCCCAACGGTATAACCTGCCTTTTTAGCAGCCTCATCAACCAACCTTTGGGCAGTCTCCATGTCACCAGACTGGACTGCTTTGGCATGGTCGGTGTCTAGCTTGGCAGGCGAGAACCTGATGTCATCAGTGGTGTCCTTGAATCGCTCAGATAGAGGTATGATACTGCCGTCATCATTGTATGTGATGGGGTCAGCGGATTTGATTTGATCGGCATTGAACGCAACATAAACATCACTCATGTCGCCAGTCATTCCGATGGTATCGTCAATGTTTCTGATGATTAAACCATCGTGGCCAGCACGTTTTGCTGCCCTGATAGCGTCACTCATTTCCACCGCATCAATGTATTTCGCATTGGGCTTAGGAGTCCCTCTGACCATACCGGGAACATACTCGAGAGGGTTCTGCATCTTGGTCTTGACCGTATACACCTTGCCTAGGGGCTCTTCAGATATGATGTCACCGTATGCTCTCTCATATGAGTAAGGATATGCAACATCCTCATTGGTGGTCATGAACACGCCTCCCTCAACTTCAACAGCAGACCTAGGGTCTAGCCTGTTGAGGTTGGGATCTATAGAACCGTGATACAGTGTTGGACTGTTGTATCCAGCCTGCCTTGCTGCGTCATCAACCATACCAGCAAGCCTGCCAAAGTCTTTAGCCTTGGCTGCCTTCAGGTAATCCTGATCAGACTTGCTACGGCCAGTGCCGGGGGAAAACCTTGCATCACCGGGGGCCTTGGGGTTCCAGCCAAACTCAAAGATGCTGTTGCCCTCGGAGTAGACCTCCTTGGCCTTGACCTTCTTCTCAAGAATGTCTGCACCAGTTTCCTCAAAGTAATTCGCATGAAGCTCCGCGTACTTCCTTGATGTTGTTACCCAGTCCCCCGGGTTGATTACACCAGAGACTCCCTTTGGCACTGCCCGATAGACTGTCAGCTCTGCCTCAGGCTTGCCACGCAGGCTCCTGAAAAGCTCGATAGTCTTTCGGCTCTCATAGTCGTCATTCCCATAATACATAGCACCTTTGGAGCTGTAGATGTCTTCTGGGTAGACAGTGTCCATCTTGTCGATTGAGCCCTCACCATCAGTTCCATCAGGAGCCCTGTGAGACATCCTGTAGCCATACTGGTCTACATCAGGCATGAAGTGTGTCTGCGCTCTCTGGTATGCAGCCTCAGAGAAGGATACAATAGGTCTACCTTCCTTCTGCTGCATCGCCACGATCCGATCAAGACGAAAACTGCGCCAAGGAAAATCTTTCCCGCCTTCAAACAGCCTCCTTTGTCTGGCTGTCATTGTGCCTTCTGGAACCTCAGGATTTCCTTTAACGTTTCGCACACTGAGAATCTTGTTCAGGAAGTCACTCTTACGCTGCGAGCCCAAAACTTCAGCGGTCCTCTTCTCACCGGATCGCAGCGCATTTATGTAGCTGTGCAGGTCCAAGAACATCTGGGCCTCTGAACCGAAAATCTTCTGCATCTCCGCAGTCTGATTGTAAAGCCTGCTGGCCTTCGACTCAGTGAGGCTCATGTCTAATACACGTGTAGTGATCGTTCCTGTTATTGGGCTGATCACTATGTCATAAAGGATCGCATTCCGATTGCTGATAGGAAGATTCTTTGCTCGCGTCTTCCCGAGCTTCGTCTTCATCGTGGAAGCTCCGTATGTCACGTTCACATACTGATCTGCTTCATTGATCTTTGAGTATTCTGCCAGAGCCTTCTTTATCGTGTCATTGATGAGAGGCGAATCCAACAAAGCCTGAAGCTGGCCAGCACTAAAGCGAGCCCCTCTGTAGCTACCGTCTGGCTGTCTTGTCAGCCCTCCTTCCCCACCTACTTGATCCAGAATGTTTGTGATGTTTCTGGCTCGTTCCTTGGCTATCTTCTTCTGCTCAGAGTCGCCCATGATGACGCGCTTGCCGCTCCGGTCTGTCTTGGCGACTCCCATGGCCTCCATCTCTCGGAATGTGTCGTCGTCTGACAAATCGACTGCACTATAGGTCTTGACTGGCTCGTCCATGGAGAGCTCCACCTTCCTGCCTGCTTCCCTGCGAGCCTTGACGAGGTCTCGCATAGCAGAATCAAGTCTTCGTGACTGGCGGATCTGCTGGTCGAAGATCGGGCTCTGGAAGGCATCATAAAAGCGATCCAGTTTGCCTTTTGTGAAGCGATCGAAGACACCTTTTAGACCTTCTGCAAAGCTGCTTCCAGAAAAGATGTAGTTGCTGTTTTTCCCTTTGATGAAGTTAGCGAAGTACTCTGCCCCCATCTCCTCGAGAATGTAGTCTACCTTGGCCTGAGAAGATCCCCCCATCTTCTCTTGATACCTTTGGCTGATGTCTATCTGCGCTTTCAGCCTATTCTCGTAATCGCGGATGAAATCATTCACCTGTTCTGGTGTATACATGCGGCCAATCGTGTTCTTGATTGTGCTGACCATCGCATCGAAACCATCCAGACGAGCCATGGCATGAAACGTCTCATGAAGCATCGTTCGTGCGTCTGCGTTGACGTTGAGGTATACGACAGGCTTGCCGTCTTCCTCGCCGAGAAACCCTGCAGCTTTCCCGAGCTTCCTTCTTTTTTTGTTAACCATGACCTCGAAGTCAGGGTCCACGTGACGAACTGTAGCTGATCCCTGTAGAAGGATCTGCTCAGCATCCATTCGAGCTATCCGGTCTTCTCGATTGGTGATGCCAGCCAGACGTTCCCTGTCATCGGGAGTCTTAGTCTCAATCCACCTTCCGTAGTCGCTGTCCTGAGCGTTCCTCAGAGAGGCCCCTGTCAAGCCTTCGACAGCCCTTCCCAGCGTGGCACCGCCTGCACCAAGAACTCCGCCAGAGCCTATACCCTGAGCGAGCCCCTCGAGCCCTCCAGAGGCGAGACCGATGCCTCCACCGACAGCTCCACCAATGACTGCACCAGTTGCCGTTCTACCTGCGTAGTCTACTGGTCTGTCAAGGAACTGCAGCCTGCCTGCAAGCTTGCCTGCGATAGTGTCCGGCTGATGCATGTGCACACGAGCCATTCCTCCCAGTCTGGTTGGTGTGTGAGACATTGCTTCACCGAAACCTGTGAGAAGCCCTCCTGCGACATCAAGCAGTGTCGGTGTTGCCACTGCGGCCCCGACAAGGCCTGCAGTTCCTCCACCTACGACACCTCCCGCGACAGCAGCACCAACGCCACCGGGCACCACTACATTAGCTAGTCCACCAGTTGCCTCGTCTATGATCTCTGTCGCTCCCTTAACCCGGTTCTTGGCTCCCTCAATGAGTCCGCCAGTGTATTCGGAGGCGATCGATGCTGCTCGACCTGCTGCCTTGACCGGAGCCCCGAGTGTTCTTGCAGCAGCTCGGCTTGCCTTGGAGGCGATCTTGCCTCCCGGCACAACGAATGTAGGATCGATGAACTCACCAGTGAGCTCGGCTGCTTGAGTGTTGATTTTGGCAAGGTCAAGTTTGGCTCCAGCCATGCCTGACCAGTCAGCATATTCGTTCCACGCAGACTTATCACCTCGCTCAATGGCACCTCGAACATTCTGGAGTTCCTTTAATTTGACGAAATTGTTATATTGATTCGTCGTCTCATCCTCACTGACTCCGCCAAAAGCATCGATCTTAGATCCGATGTATCCTTTGGCCATCTGGATCAGGGCCTCAGTGTCGTAGGTGCCTCGAGCTGCTCCCTCCAGAAATGCTCTGGCAGATGTCCCCGGATCAAATATATTGACATATGTCCGCACGGCATCTGGCAGGTTGTGAACGATTCGCGCCGCTGTATCTACAGCAGCTTCGGCCACAACTCCGGGGACCTGACCCCAAGTCATGTCAGGACGCGCCTGCTTATAACGGACAAAGTCCTCCCGGGTCAGGGAGGACGATGGCGTTTCAGGATTGTCAAATCGAGCTACAAGCTTTTCATCTGGCTCAGGGTAGTCTCGCTTAATGATGTCCTTGATCCTGTCCTCAGACATCTGGTCTGGGAACTCTAAGTTGACATCATAGTCCTCAAGATAGATTTGCTGCATTATCGTGATTCCAATTGACCCGACATTCCGTAGGTGAAGGTTTTGCCCATAGGGCCCTGTGCTTGACCTGACTGCATCCCTGACGGCTGCTGCCAAGAGATTAGAGCTGCGTTCTTAGCCAATCCCCTCTCAACTTTCTTGAGTAATGTCTCAAGTGCTGTTTTATTGGATGATGACAGTGACCAGAATTTGGTTGGGTCTCTGATAATAGACTTGAGTAACTCTTGTTCAGTATCAGTTACAGCACCCGGTCCTACGATCTCTTTACGCAAAGCTCCCTGCAGTGCCCCCTGAAGAACCTGCGCTTCGCTCCTTAAATCAATCGATGCCCAAGGCGAGTCCATTGCGTTGATCTCAAGCAGTCGCTTGATTCCAGTTTGCGCCTCAGTAGCTGATATAAGAACTTCCCTGAAGTCTTTGGCGATTTCAGGACTGGGTGCAACTCCGTACCCAGTGACCGTGCTGGCTCCTATCTCGCGCTCCAGCTTCATAAGCGAAATCTTATCCGATGGAGTCAGCTTGTCTTGCTTAGGGTAAAGCATCTCATACAGGTTCTTGGCTTGCGTGGGGTATTTTTCAGCGAGCTCAGGGATGTTCTCAGAGACACGCTTCATCACTTCCTTACTGGTCTCAAGCCTAGTGTCACCCTCTGCAGCCTGAATTCTGAGAATGTCTAAGTCTCGAGCTGCTTGCTGGACCTCTGGTGAGGGCTCAAGTGCTGGCTCAGGGCCCATGGGTGTGGACGGTCTCTGTGATGGCTGACTGTCCACCTGAGGAGTAGGGGCCGCAGCAGCAGGTTGAGGAGCTTGAGGTGTTGGCGTCTCAGTGGGCCTTCTTTTCATCATAGCAGCCCTCGATTGGTCACTGGTAAACAGTTGGATGCCACGTCTAGAGGCTGGCATTTCGGACTCAATAACATCAGCCAGTGGAGTTCTAGATGTTCCAGCAGTATCCTGAGTAGGAGCTTTGAATCTTGATGGAGCAGAGTAGAATCCTGCACCACCAAAGCCTCCGAGCCCACCAAATCTGGCTCCAGCTTTTTGGGTGTCTGAAGCGAATTTAGTTAGCTCCTGAGCATAAGGGTATGCTCCGAGAATTTTCGGAGGAACAACCTCTTCCTGAGGTGGCTCCTGCCTGAATCTTTCTGCACCCTGTGGCATCTGAGCTTCTGGCTGTGGAAACGTAAACTCAGGCCTAAACCCTGCCTGCTGCGCTTGAATCAGTCTCTGCTCTGCTGCTGTGATTTCTGGCCCGAAGTCTTTTTGGACCTGCTGTGGCTGGAATGCTCGCAGCATATCCGAATAAAAGCCTTGAGCCTCTTCTTTCTCACGCTGAGCTGCGATCTGTGGGTACATCTGAGCATAAGCAGCCAGCTCTGATGCTTCCATGCCTTTGAGAAGATCCTTATCGGCCCCGAGTGCTGTCAATGCCTCTACAGTCCCTCTCTTGAACTGTTCACGCCTCTTCATCTCCTCTTTGCGCTCAGAAAACTTTCTGATCCCCTCACCGAGGCTTGCACCAAATCCTGCGATACCTGCACCGAGAAGCTCTCCAACCCGAGACCTCTCGGTAGGCTGGACGATCCCCTGTCCTTGATATGTCTGCTGTGAAAATGCCATAACTTTATCCGATCAGTTTCTTAATACGTGAGTCCATCCACTTTTTGATGGAAGGCTTGAGCCACTCATTCTTTGACAGCCAGCCAGCGAATCGCTGACCGTGCTTAATGTAAAGATTCCTGAACCATCCCGGGGAATCATTGAGAAGCCACTCGCGGAACAATACCCACATAGGATTACTTATCCCGTAAACCTCACGAGCAACCCAGCACGAAGGCGGACGGCTTGCAAGTCCACCAAGTATACTTCCAGCTGCCTGTAGGCCTGCCCCGGCAACTGCTGCTCGAGCATTCGCGGATGCTATGTTCGCATTAAGTTCAGCATTGTAGTTGCCAGCGGCCAGACTGCCAGCATAGGCTGACTCTGGGTTGAAGGCCTGCTGCGGAGCCATACCCTGACCCTGCATAGCAACTCCCTGACCGACCCCTATACCTACGCCGGGTTTGCCGAGGATTGCCATAAATGGATCAGCAGAAGTGGCTGCATTAAGTGCTGCTATCTGCTGTGCAAATCCCTGACGGTTGCGTTGCATCTGTTCAGCGGCTTGCCCTTTTATTAAAGCCTCACGGCTAAAGTCACCTATACCGTAGCCGAACCCTCGGGCAGCCTGTCCTCCACGAATGAACTGGTCAAGCTCTCGAGACAGTGACGGCGGTAGTCCTGCTCCTGCGCTCAGGCCTTCCATCGCTTGCCTGTTCAGTTCTGCTGTTAGTGCAGCCTGCTCAGGATTGGCTTGCCTGAAGGCCTCAGTGGCCCTCTGACCGAGTCTTTCGACTGCAGCCACGTCTCCTTCTCGAGATACATCAAGGCCAGCCACATCGGCTCTGGCGAGCCCGGGCATAATGTCTCGCTCATACAGCTCAAGTAAACCGGGCTGACCTTCGCTTCCGCGCATGAGATCCCTCAAGACCTGCAGGTTCAGACGAGCCTCTGCTGGCCTGCCATATTCCTGACTGGCTTCAGCAGCAAACAGGTCAGGGGCCAAAGCTATTTGAGCCTCTAGTGTCTCGCGTGTCTCCTTGCCATAATCCCGAGGCGGAGGTGCCTCTGCGCTATACATTCCCATGGTAGTTGTCCTGTTGGTATTGTCTGTGCAATTTACTAAACTCTCTCATCGCATTCCACCCGCCACATAGGTAGACGACTGCGAAGATCACCTCGTGGTAGTGGCTCTTCAAAACATCCGAGTGGACCCTCTTGACCTCGTCCTCGGACTGCTCCCATCTGTTCGCATCGAGCCACGCACTGCAGCTCACAATTATTATTGGCATGAGGAAGCTACTGTGGGCCTGATAAAATGGGTTGGAGCTCAGCTCCAGCATCCACTTCAACTCAGCCTCAATAAGCTTCTCATCAGACTCCACCTTCCCAAGGTCGATCATGTCGTCAATGTCATGTGACCTCTCGGCAAACAGTTGAACAAAGTCCCACGCCTTCTCGTTGTTGTGAGTCAGGCGCATGAAGTCTGGTTTGATGGAGGTGTCGAAGTGCATTAGCCGAATTTTGAAATGGTCGCCACAGTGTATATCTCTGGGTGTCCAGAGATATTTGCTGCTCTCCCTAATCCGTTGAGTTGAGATGTGGAGCAACGAAATCGTATTTCGATTGTGGACTGGACACCTATGGTAAACCTTCCCTTGATGAGGGAGTGGATAGGTAGCCTATCGCCAGTGTAGCTTACACATGATGTTCCATCCAGCAGTGTGGCAGATCCAGTGGTGTCATATAGCCAGCTGACGAAGAAGTTGCAACCATCACCCGGCACTGCAGCATCTATCATATAAGTCCCGGCATCCAAGGTGATTTGGTTTGACGACAGTGAAACAATGATGTTGTCTGGATCATCAAATTGATTAAGGTCACGTGGCTGGTCGATTGTGTTGTCACTATCACCAGCAGCTACATTGGTGGTTTTCTGGTCCCATACATGAGCAACAGCAATTATTGTTGATGGGTCTGATTTATTCTCCCATTGAATGTTTCCTGACGAGTCTGTTGAGATGTATTTACTAGCACCATCAGTAGCAATCTGGCTGATGGCAATCGTGTCTGTGCCATCCTGAGCTGACCACTCTGGGTTCGCTCCAGCCCCTTTGGTCTTCAAGAACTGTCCGTCAGTCCCCGGGGACAGCTTCACGAGATCTCCGTCCGCATTATAATACAATAGCTGACCATGAGTCCCAGCCTCCAGCTTTGTCAGGCTGAGATTGTGATCATTGATCTTGCTGTTTATGTTGATCCCTTGCTCGAGTTTGACAGTAGTCACAGATCCGTCTGCTATCTGCGCGGAGTTAACAGAACCTTCCAAAGTGATGGCAGGGGCTCCAAGCAGGTTAAGCTTCGGGTATGTGATCTTCTCGCCTTCAGAGAAGGTGTATCCTTTTCCAACTACAACTGAGAGTGCCATAATGTTATGCGCTGATGATTCTGTGACCGGATGCGGACATGTAGAATTTGAGTGGTGTATAATTCACCGTGGCAACAGTTGTGATCGACTGTTTGACTGCCACATAAACGTAGTCATTCGTGTCCAACTCCACGTGCCCAATAAGTGAGATGTTTTTATTGTTACCGGAGCTGGGGTGATGATGTATCTGCTCGGTCGCTGTGATCTGAGAGTTTGTCGCCGCATCACTATCATGCTTAAACAGGCAGGCCAACACGCTCACATTGGACCCGTTTGTTGATCCTGAAAACGAAACTTGAATCTCGGCATCGATGGCTATGTCACCCGTATATCGGAGTTGACCGTTCGACGGCATGTCGAAGTCAGTCATGTTTGACTGAGTGGCAGTTGTCACCGAAAGTGCTTCATAAGGATCGCCGCTATTGACTGCTGTCGCTGACCCGGCAGATGCAGCAATAGCACCGAATGGATTGACATCGTGCTCGGTGACGTGCTGTGGGTACCAATTACCCGCGGTGTCGCTCACGATCGTCAACGTCTCGCCAGCACTAACTCGGACATCACCCAGACCAGCAGGGCCCCAGCTTGAGCTCTGAATTGTTATGAAGCTCGATGTGGCGTTGATTATGTTTTTGACGGTGATGTATCCAGAGGCAGGAACAGGCAACGTGAACGGACCGCTTGCGCTGCTGATGATGTTGTAAAGCTTCGTGTCGGACACAGTGTTGCTGCTTGTGTCATTGAAGGATTGTCGGAAAGTGTGAGGCTCGTTCAGAGAAATCTCCGGGTTGGCCGATCCGTCTCCGTTGGCTACTGTCAGCCCAGTCGTTCCGACAATAGACCTGACACTAGCAGCCCCGCTTCCGTCTATTGACAGAAGCCCAGCCGTTCCACTGAGCTCATCAATGGATCTGATGGTTCCCTCCGCATAGTTTAGCTGCTCCAGTGCGGTTATGAATTCTGTTCTGGTAGTAGTCGTCGATGAGACTGGCCCGTTGACTGCGTCTACTACAAAGTTTTGTGTGTTGTCTGGCATATTACCAAAGTCCTGAATTTGTTCCTTCTCGTCTCTGACCAACAGTCGAACCAGAGGTCACGCTATGAAGCCTGACTCTGCCATTGATCCCTTCAATCTTGACCTGAAAATAGGCTCCCCTTCGGTCTACCCGCAGCTTGTGAGTCCAATACTGGTAAAGGTCAAGCTGTGTCCCAGAAGAACCAAGGACAGTCCCCGGGTCCGCACTGTCACTGTCCAGAATGACCGAGTAGTCCTCGCGGCCCGGGTTCTCGTGAGTGTCGTCAAGGTTTTGAATGTTCCAGTCACTGATCCCAAAAGTCATGTATTTAGTTCGGTCAGGAAATGTGTAGCTTGTGTTGTCCACAACAACTGTCTCCTCCTTCACTCCATCCACGATCCCCGT
>Ga0181590_10003690_pt1 | contig 12758 bp, 11 predicted proteins | sample 071ome_34_FD_132446 | JGI IMG/M metagenome (GOLD analysis project Ga0181590, IMG submission 132446) | Coastal salt marsh microbial communities from the Groves Creek Marsh, Skidaway Island, Georgia - 071411BT metaG (megahit assembly) | ecosystem: Environmental > Aquatic > Marine > Intertidal... | reverse complement strand
ATCGTATGTGCAAAAATTAATAGCAATAAACGGAGTTAGACTACAAATTGTTGATCCGTATCCTTTGAACAAAGATCGGTGGCCGTTTTCTGACAATAAACATTTCACCGAATCTCTCATATTGTGAATATTTGGTTCTAATAATATTTTGTGTCTGATAACATCGATTGGATGTGTAAACGTAGTCGCAGCAATACCAGCAGCAATTCCACAATATAACCTTTCATTTACACGAATAGAGTCGTTTTTAATCAATGATTTACAAAAATCATATGTACCGAATTGGAGTGCTGAATATGGAATTATTCGAAAACAATTCAACATATTCCCTTTCCATAAATGTACAAATTTTTCGTTCTTAATTATAGTTTTATAACAATCCGTAGTAGAAAAATGTTTGTTACTAGTTGTCTGCATTATAATTTTTATTCGATCTAATGGTGCAACAATTGTTCTTGAAATTGCTCCAGAAAATCCACCAAATATGAAGTTTTGTATGTTTGTATTTACTTTTATTTTGTTGTCATTTTTTTTCGTTAACATATTATTCCATATTGTATAAAATATAAAAAAATATAAACATATATTTTTATGTAGATTAACTATACTATTCACACTTTTTAAAAGCAAGTATGAAATATTCTTTTCATGTAGACAATAATAAATATACAACATGTTGGTTAAAATCCAACGACAGTGAAAGTATACGTTTAAAACAATCAGTATACCGTTTTTTTGAAGGGGATTACATAGAATACAATAAAGATAACGGAAGCATGACTTTAATTCAAAGGAATATAAGTAAATTTATACCTGGTACGATTTTACTGTCAGATAAAATGTATGGAAGATATAATACTTCAAAATATTTTTTCAAATTTGTTCCTTACAATGTAAAATTACCAGAGTTTTTAATTCCTTATAAACCAGACGTTTCTTTTAAGAAAAAAAAACGAAATAAGTATGTAATTGTGAAATTCTCTAAGTGGCCTACAAAGAGTAAACATCCATATGGTACTATTACACAAAGTATGGGATATGTAGATTTACCTGAACATACATACGAGTATTTGTTGACATGCTATAATGTATATACACCGATTAAAACGTTGAAAGATATTGTTAGATCAAAAATTAAAGTAAAAACTATACCTGAGTGGTATGAATATATAAAACAACGATACAATATAATTGATAGAACTAAAGAAACAACGTGTGTTTTTTCAATAGATCCTTCTGGAACAAAAGATATAGACGACGCGTGTAGTATTACACATATAAATAAATCTAATATTCGTCTCAGTATTCATATTGCTCATGTACCTTTATGGTTGGATGCTCTTGAAATCTGGAACGAAATAAAAAATAACGTATCGACAGTATATTTGCCTCATGAAAATAAAAATATGTTGCCTGAAATATTGTCAGAAGAATTATGTAGTTTGAAAGAAGGCGAATGTAAGTTTGCGTTCACTTTAGACGTGTATTTAAATCAAAATTATGAAATTATTCGTCAAGAATGGAATAATGTATGTGTTTATATCCAATCAAATGATACTTATGAAAATGTGAAACGCGAAGAATACAAAAAAATATTTGACATTGTGCGTGTAATGAACAACCGACATACATATCTGTCAGACGGAATTCATAATAGTCATGAAGTGGTTCAATATATTATGACATATATGAACTGTGAAATGGCAAAACAATGTGCTTCACGAAAATTTGGGATTTTTCGAACAATGAAAATCAATGACAATAATAAGGATATTGTTAATAGTGTACCCTTAAATATTTTGTCGTTCATGCGAATTTGGAATAGCCCTGGTGGATTGTATAGTATGTATACGAATAAAAATCACAATTTGGAACACGAATATATCGGAACTTCGGAATATATGCATGTTACATCACCCATAAGACGACTAGTAGACATCATAAACATATCATTGTATTTGTGTCATATTCATTTTTTCAAATCAGAAGTACAACAATTATTGAACATCTGGTATAACGAAGATAGTATTCAATATATCAATACAAAAGCTAAACAAATTCGTAGATTGCAGAATGAATGTGAAATTATACATAGAACCCAAAAAGATTTATCTATATTAGATAAGTTTTACAACGGATATGTAATTGAAATTATAGAGAAACAACAGCATATTCAATATAATATTTATATTCCAGAATTAAGAATTACACATTATATTGAATACGAAAAAGGGTTTAAAGGTGAATTTAAATTATTTGGAAAATATCAATGGAAAATTAGTTACTTAGAAGATGAATATAAAATTAGAAAGCGTTGGTTGTTGACAAATATGTAATTGTGTTGATTATTGTTTTTTCTTGACGCTGCTTCTTTTTTTCTGTTTTTTGTACTTTATGGTCTTTCTTTTATGGAAAGATTTAGTTTTTATTTTGCTCTTTTTGTGTCTTCTTTTTACACCAGCTCCTTTACTACTGCTACTACTGCTACTTTCGTCATTGTCTTGTTGTGGTTCTGCTGCTGGAGCTGATTCCGATTGTTGTTCATTTAAATTGTTTCGAATAGTTTGAGACAATTCTCTCCATACAGATCGTGAACAATACGAAGAAGAAGCGTTAACATTTTCATCTTCATCTTCACCATAAATTAACCATTCATATACTGGTTTTAAATATTCATGCATAAGCCTTGCGTTAAGCTCCCCTGTTTGGCAGTGTATTAATGAGTTAGCAATAGATTCTTGTAACCTGTCGTAGAATTGATCAAATTCTCTAAATTTATCAGTAAATGTGGATTGAAATCTGTGTTTTATATTACCTAAATTATGAACAATATTATTCATTCCTTGAATTCCTGAAGTCGTATTATTTATTATTGTGGATTCCATTGATTTTCCCGTTGACATGATATGTGTTGTAAATCCGACTAATGCGAATTGTGGACCTAGTCCATTGAAAGCACTTGTGACTATATCCAAAATAATGTTTTTACTATTAGATAAAACAATTGTGGAAGTGCTCAATATATTTTGTAAATTTCTCAATAATACTTCTATACTTATAGTTCCATCAATAACACTTAAAAATCCAGCCATACCAGAAACTATAATGATTCCAGCAACAATATGAGCAACAATATGACATACATGAATGTAATTCAAAGTCATTTCAACTTTACGATGTTTTTCGGATTTGTCATCATTTTCGTCCTCTTCTCGTTTTCGTTTTGGAGCACTTCCATGTGTTTCTCTTAATTTTAATATCATTTTTTCGATATCAATTAAGTACCGATCATCCTCTACAATTTCATTCATTCTTATAATATATTATATTGAGAGAGAAAATATATATTGTATATGACATTTGTGCTCATGCACATAGATGTTTGAGATTCATACTTTGAATATATGCAATTGTGTCCATGTAATGTATTTTTTTTTGTATTGAACAATGACTTTTTGTACGGATTAATTTACTTTGAATATAGTCTAGTTTATTTTCTAGTTTTACAGTTTTGTCTACTATGTTACAATTATTTTTTTTTGCACAAGAATATTGTAATGGGTATTTAGTTAACATTATGTATATATACTTTACCTATATATTAATTATATTACGTAACAATTTAAATATAATATGATAATCATATTGATATATACGCAATCTAGAAATATAAGCAATGAAAGTAGTACATGATATCGAGGAAGAAATTGAAGATCAGGAAGAAGTATATTGTCAATTATATGAGAAATATTTGAAAGATATAAATATGCATGAAATCAAATCTGATAAACATACATACGCTAAAGTATATACACATTGCGTAAATTCCTATTTTGATTTTATTGAACCTGAATTAGAAAAAAACGTTGAAACATGGATAGATGATTATAATTTAATGGAGAATGTACGTACATGTGATATACTACCTTTAATATTTCATCATATTGACTTCCATAAACAAATTACAAAAGAATATATAATAGATAATCCTGAATGTGTACAAACTTATATTCATAATCAGATAAGCAATGAACAACAACCAAAAACTGTCTTAAATAATAATGTACTGAAAAAAAAATATGACACTTCCAAAAAGTTTGATTGGTCCATAAGAAAATATATTGAATAAATATAAGTAACTTGTCAGTATGAAAATTCCCAATCAATGTATAACGGAAACTTTTTATGACGAAAACAATTCAACAGTATTGACGAATTTTTATTGTTTTAAATCCAATAATTCAAATACTTACAAATATATGAATCCATTAAACGTTAAATATATATCCGAAGGAGTATATAGCAATTTACTGAATAAAGTATCATTAAACAAAACTAGAAATATACGTAAAACAAAAAAAAAGGCCAAATCAAATACAAAACAAACAAAGAAGCGAAAACAAAAATAACTCATCCATGTTTAGGAATTAGTTTTGTAAGCTCAGTTGTTAACCACACGAATATTATCGACCACAACGAATATATACCATTTACCCCAAAATCCATCAAATTGCGTAGGGCAGAACAGTGCGGTGCGGGTACATTGAAAATAGAAAGGAACATACCTTTCAATGTTGGTTTGGCGCATATTTCAACGTATAAGTTTGTTGTTATGCTGTGTGTTAACACAAAAGCACTATATATAAATATAAAACGAACAATCGAATTTATAATTTTCATTGCTGGACGTTGTTGACGTACATTTGTAGTTTCAACCATATTTACCATACCCTTTGAAGAATGATTATAAATTCAATTTTTTCTGAAAGCACATTTTTAATTATATTTACAAATCACCCATTAATGTGTTTGCATAATTTATCAAACTATTTACCAATTGTTGTTCATTATCATTCAAATTTGATTGTGGAGTAGTATTGTCTTGTGTATGATCACTTGTATTTGTAGAATCAGTTGCATTATTAGCACTTGAATCAAGTGTTGTCCGTTCACTATTTATCGATTCTCTAATATCAAACCTGCACATTGGACAACGAACATTTGATTGAAACCATGCATCAAAATTATGAGGACGAAAACAATGTCCACATTGTCGTATTTGTACAATGGCTTCTCCGTCTGTAAAATCGTTTTGATCTACAGGATCTGCTTCTTGTTGTATTTCACTAGAACTATATGTTGTATATTCAACAGCAGTTAATAATTGAATTGGTGAAGGTCTAACGACAACTGGTTGTAAATTATCATACTGAACGTTAAACTCTCTGGTAAAAAACGGCACTCGTGTATTTAAAACCTGATTGCCGTGATTTGTTCTAGGTAAATAAGTAAACACATAATTTCTAGGATTTAAAGTTGTACGTAAATTTTGTTCACGATTGCTCCTCATATTATGCGCTGTGTTATTACGCGAATTTGTCACATGAGAAGGAATTCTATTTAATAAATCACTATAAATTGAAAATATTGATTTTACATTATCTTGAAAACCTGATATTATATTCAAATACTCTCGTGTAAAATTTAATTCTTGATGCATATATTTTATGTTTCTATTAAAAATGAAGTATTTAAACATAATTAATCAAACTAAAGCAATAATATGAAACCTAGTGTATTAGAAAATTTAGGAAATACATGTTTTATGAATAGTCTTTTACAATGTTTAACGTATACACCTAAGCTTACTGATTTTCTGAAATCAAATTTAATTAAAGATGAGAGCTGTCACTCCTTTCTGACTCAAGAATGGATAGATTTGCAATCATTATTATATAATAACGAAAATGCACGAATTTCACCGAAACGGTTTTTAAAAGTAGTCCAATATGTAGCAAATAAATCAGACAAGCATAATTTTACGGGTTATCTTCAGAATGACATTTATGAATTTTTGCTATTTGTTTTTTGTTCATTTCAACATTCAACGATACAAGATACTGTAGAACATACAATTTTATCTAATACAAAACTAGCCAAAAGATGCAAACAAATGATCGTACAAACATATGAAAAAAGTTATTCTAAAATTATAGGTTTGTTTTATGGAGTCCAAGTTTATCAAATGTATAGGATAAACAATGAATTTATTACAAATAATGTTGAATCATTTTTCACACTAAACTTATCGATTCCAGTAAAAAAACAACCTACTCTATATGATTGCTTAGACACGTATACTCAAAAAGAACATTTGAAGGGAAATAATATGTGGTATAATGAAGAATCTAAAGAAAAAGAGGAAGTCATACGTCAAGTTATGTTTTTTTCTTTACCTGAAATTTTAATCATTGTATTGAAAAGATTTAACAATAATTTGAAAAAAAACGCGACATTAGTACATATTCCAGTAAACGATTTAAATATGAAGGATTATATGATCGAAACAATACCTAAAGATTCGTACAACTATGAACTGTTTGGAGTTTGTAACCATTCCGGAACACTTATGGGTGGACATTATACAGCATTCATAAAACGCGATTACAAGTGGTTTCATATGAATGATAGTATATGTACAAATATCGAAAATATAGAGCATACACTATCAAACAAAGCATATTGTTTATTTTATCGAAAAAAATAATGATTAATTATATAAGGTAATCTAAAATATGGACGAAATTGAAGTATCTCCAGATTTTTTTTCTTCGCATATGTTTACAAACAATTTTTTCACAGACATAACAAATAAAATATCCGATTATAATCCAGTTTATGTTATTGTTGTGCTACTAATTTTAATATTATATTATATGGTATTCAGTACCATAAGTAAAGTAGAACAAGAAACCGCAGGGTTTAGTGGATCTGGAATAGGATTTATAGAAATTTCTCTATGGAGTGTTTTCATATTTTTACTGGTAATAAACGGATTGCAGTTCTTCTTTTCTATTGATGTAAATGCTGTTGTTCGTAATATATTATCCACAGAACCAGAAATAGAAGTTACTGTAAAAAGTCCTGATTTGGAAGAAAACGATATGCCGATGACAAAAAACAAAGAAGTATTTCATATACCAGAAAACAAATACACATACAATGAAGCAAAAGCTTTATGCAAAGCATATAATGCTGAATTAGCGTCATATGATCAAATAAAAAATAGCCATAAATCAGGAGGTGAATGGTGTAGTTATGGTTGGTCTAAAGATCAACTTGCGTTGTACCCGACTCAAAAACAGACTTATGAAAAATTGAAAGGCATTAAAGGACATGAGCATGATTGTGGTAGACCTGGTATTAATGGCGGGTTTATTGAAAATGAAAACGTACGATTTGGAGTAAATTGCTTTGGATACAAACCCAATATAACAAAAGCTGAAAGCGAACATATGGCATATACCGAGGTTTATCCAAAATCAACAGATGACTTGTTGCACGACAAGCAAGTTGAAGATTTCAAGAAAAAAATACCAGAAATCATGATTGCTCCGTTTAACAAAACAAAATGGAGTCGAATTTGATAAAATAATACATAATAAAATGATAAAATCTGTTTTCTGATGCATACAGTTTTTATTACATTCTAGTAAAGGATAAAGTTGGTTGATTTTTTTGTAGTCGAAGTATGTATGAATCAAATAATAATTGTTTGACATACTTATCACGTAATGTTTGCTGTTTTTTACGCAGTTGTTCTTGGTTTTCTACTGTGCGATAAATCATGTTCATATTACAATGAAACAACTTTTTGACTTTATCAAATCCTGGTATATCTTCTAAAACCAGACCGAATAGTTGTTGAACTGGTTTCATGATTTGATTAGTTATATAGAAACTGTAATCTGGTTTTAGGTGTGGATTTTCTTTAATAAATTGTGGGTGTTCTATTTTATCCCCTTGTAATAATTTGTTTTTACCATTAGGTTTTGTTTTAATATATACAAAAGGTATACGATCTCCAGATCTTGGTTTATTCCCTGGATTACGTTGTCCAATACGTTCCGCTAAAACTTTATGCGCTATTTGATCTGGATTTTTATAATAATCCCGCAATGATTTTGTGATAATTAACTTTTCTATTGGGTATTGCCCACATGTTAATTTTTCTAATGAGTTATTCATAAATTTGATTGCTTTTTGTACGTTTTGATCTTTCATAAGTATATCGATAATGCCTCCATATATGTCTTTGACAATCGGTGCGTTATCCCGCCTCTTTAGAACAATTCCCATCGATTTACGTACACATGTGTCAGGACATTCTTCATATAACATACCTACATAGCGTTTTTTGGACAACAAACAAAACGGCATAAACGTTTTTTCGTATTCTAAATCATGTGGTGCTCTAAGAAATTTCGACACTAAGTTTCCTACTCTTTTGGCCAATTCAATTGTATGCTTAAGAGCTTCTTTGCCTTCGATTTTGTGGCCTTGTAAATCAGTTAATTTAAACGACATAAATACTGAGTCAGTATCTCCATATATATATTCCGCATGACTGTGTACTTTTCCATACTTCGTTTCACAAATTTTGTCACCATATATCTCTTCTATACACCGTTTGGCACACTGTAACAATTTTCGACCTGTTGCGGTTGTAGCTGCTGCTACGTCCTGTTCAAAGAAACTTGACGTTTTAGCTCCACATTGACCGTACAATGAATTTGCCGTTACTTTTATAGCTAATTGTCTTTTATCCAATACATTTTTCATGAAAGCGTCATATTTTGGAACACGTTTGTGAATATTACATGTTTTAATTTCCTGAGTATTATTTTGTAAATCTTTGACTGTTACAAATTCTTCATTTTCATGAATGATATTTCCACATATTACGTTTCCTGTTTTATCAGTTATTTCAATATGCTTTGCTTGTGCTCTAGTTTGTTTACGTGCTTTGAGTAATGCCTCTAAAATACTTGGCATAATTGCTTTTTCCTTGGATATAGGTTTAGCAAATCGAACAATTTTGTATCCAACTTTCGTTTTTTCGTAAACTGTATTATCTTCACTATGTTCAACTTCCAACACTGTCTTTGACTTGGATTTTGGGATATATTCATATGTATCAAACTGAATATTTGTATATTGCACGTGTTCTAAATTATCATACACAAACCCACCAGTATTATCTTGAATACCGGTTGTTTTCACGAGATTACCATGTAAGTCATACTCTTTGGACCATACTTTACTATCATGTGACAAATTTTCACTAATCATTGAAGAAGGATACAGTGAACTATAGTCTACACATGCTACCGGTTCAGTTAAATATAAATCACATTTAGGTTCAAGTACAATAGCTCCTTCATATCCGCTTTTGTCTTTATCATTGAATGCTAATACTGGTAATATCGTATTGAATTCACGGCATTGTTTGGCAACAAAACTAAATAGTTTAATACCCTGTCCTCGTATAACTAAATATTCAATCGGTACGCTACATAAGTTTGACATTTCTATGAATCCCGTTAAAACGTCTATTTTTCTCAGCAAATGTTGAACAAGGTTACAATCCTGAATACAATATTTTGCGATAACAGATCTTTCTTTGCTTCCTTTTCTAGTCATGTTGAATATATCTTGAGGTGATACGTCGTCTTTAGCAAGACACCACATAACTTTCTTGTCAAAATTAGGATTAACTTTTACATTCAATCGAAATGAACCTGAGAGGACTTCCATAACTTCAAATTTCTTGCCGTCATCATAGTAATCACTAGAATGACCGATCTCTTCTATGTGTATAAAATTACCAACTTTAAGACCTTCTGTATTGCTTTGAACCCAGTAATCATTTACACTTTTGATAGAGTTTCTAATAAAATAACCGGATACATAATCTAACTTATATGATTCTAAATTATACTCACGACGGAAATAGTTGTACAAATCTATTTGTATTCTACCGTTCATAGCAAGATAATGTAATTCATGTGTTCCACTAGCTATTGAAATAGTTGTAGTAGCACTTTCGTATTCTTGATTTTTTCTATTCCAAACAGCACAAACCTCATTTTTTATTCTACTAAGACGCAAAAATGCTTCACAACAATGACGACCAAGTTCATTTGCTCTATCTAGTAAAAATCTGTAATCAAAACCAAATATATTATATCCTATTATTACGTCAGGATCTTCGCGTTGGATAACTTTACACCACTCAATAAGAACGTCTTGTTCGGAATTGCACGATACAATTTCTTCATTTGGAATTCCCATAGAATCACACGAATTTAGTGCTACTATATGATTTAAATATGGTTCAGATTCTCCGTTTTTACGAAATGTAGATCCTATAAAAGTTACTATATCTCCTTTCAATGGCGGAAAATATTTATCGAATCTAGCTGTGATTTTCTCAATGGTAATGTCTCGTTTACATTTTTTGTCTGTTAACATATCCAGTAATATATTTTGATTGTTCTCTTTCACAACTGTATTTACTCTATTTTGTAAAACGCGTTTGTCTTCTTTACGTTTTAATTCAACTTCGTCAACATACGAGCAGTCTCCATACCCAAACGCAGACATTAAGAACAATGAAAACCATGCGCAACATTCTTCTTTTGCGTGGTCATCATCGTACACAAAATCTTCGCTTTCCCAGAATTCCATAAATTGATTTGCCAACCTTTTGTAATTTTTACGTGCTAATGGAAAATCACCATGACTGCTCAACGCCTCTATATCAAAACTGCATATTTTTAATGGTACATTGTTTTCCACTTTTTTTTCGGATTTAATAAATTTTGATTCACAACGAAATTCATATGTACAAGAAGTAGTTTTTTCACATACTTCAACAATATCGTTTTCATCGATACGAATCCAACCAGCAGGTTGGATATCATAGTCATGAAAGAACCTCAAAATAGGTTGGATATTCGTTTCATACATTTCTAAATATGTGTTTCTGAACGGATACCCACGTAATCCAGAATTTATATAATTTTGAATTACATATTTTATGTTGTTAAATCCTTTTAAACTGTTCATACAAAGTTTTAAACATGGATATGTTGTACCGTCGTCAAAACCATACAATGTTTTTTTGTACTCCATATGAATAGAGTGTATACTGTTTGTATAAGACAGTTCTTCTTCTAGTTGGTTTTGTATTAATGGAATCATTTTCTCATGTACTGAATCGTCACATTTCAGATAGAAATATGGTTTGAAATGCTCAACGTGACACGAGTAAGTACGTCCATGTTCATCATTTCCAAATAATTGAATCATAAGTGAATAATTAACTTTCGTTGAACGTGGAGAATCCGTTGATTTTGAAATTTCGTCATATACTTTAAAATCAAGTAATCGAAATAAAGGCATGTTTCTTCTAGTATTTATTGAAATGTGTTTAATTGAATAATGAATCAATTTTATTTTAAAAAAAATGTGTTACTAAATATATTATGAAAATGATAAAGACTGACGTCGAATATAAAATTCTTTCTTTACGTATTGAAGGCGCACAATTATTAGAAGGCTTAATCATTACTTTTGTGTTTCCGATATTTTTGTTATTTTTAAGAAATGACACTACAAACACAAACAATGTCATTCACTACGGAATCCACTATGGTATACCAGCTGGCTTAACATGGATAGTACGAAGATATATTATAAATTATTACTATGATAAATTCATTTGAGTGAATTTAATTTTATCTTTTGAATTTTCGAATATTTACTTTTTAAATTCCAACCTTCTGTATGACATTGTTTTACAATATTATTTTTAAGGATATATGGTGTTTTTATATTCAATGTGTTTGTTTTATGATCTATAAAATCATAACATTCTTTAATTTTTTTACCAGAAACAATAAATGCTGATATATTTTGTATATCATAAGCAATATCTAAATATAAATACTCTGATTTAGCATGTTTTGTGTTATACTTTCCAGAAAGAAATAATATTTCACTTTTTTCTTCTTTGTATTGTAAGAACAAATTTAAATAATGACATAATTTAGAATTATGGAGAGAAACAGAATCATGTAAAAACAATATATATTTGTTGGTTTGTATAGACTTGTAGTTGGTTTCATCGTATACAAAAACATTGTGTCGTGAAAAATTATTTTTACATTTAATATTTACGACACAATCAATATATTCAAAAATAGAAAAACAACTCATAAAAAGTGGTTTTTTGAGTGAATATATGAAATCAATAAGTGGTTTACTAGCGTGTTTTTGTGTGTAATTATCCAAAAACCATTTTCTAGGAGTGAAATGTTTACTCTCCAGTATATATTGAAGTGCCTTTTCAAAATCATATATACCATCAAAATCACATCCTGTATATTTATTAATGTATTTCCACCCGCCCACAATATTTCTATTTTCTAGAACTGGTATATTTAATGATAAAGCTTCAGCAGCTACCCTAGGTGAAGCGTCTAATATATTCGGTACAAAAAGTATTTTACTTTCTTGTAAGTATCTAACCATAATATCATATTCTAAAAAGTTAGTTGTGAACACATTTTTATTTTTCAATAATTTTTCTTCATCAGGTGTAGTTAATGTTTCACCATGTTTTCCGACCAAAACGACCTTTAAGTTATACTTATATACCATTATTTTTAAACATTCGAACCCTAGTTTCCAATTTCTCCATATTTTTTGTGTTTCACCTTTTTGACAATTGTAAATCACATCATACTTTTTTTGTATGGTATTATCATATCTAGTATGGGTTGTAGATATATCTGATTCGCTCCAAAGTAAAGTAGGTATTGTTCGGGGTATTGATGTTTTAGTAACATCTCTTGAGCAATGTAACCACCCCACTAAATTTCCAGTTGTTTTAAAATTAAAAAATTCATTTT
>Ga0181590_10003684_pt1 | contig 12767 bp, 11 predicted proteins | sample 071ome_34_FD_132446 | JGI IMG/M metagenome (GOLD analysis project Ga0181590, IMG submission 132446) | Coastal salt marsh microbial communities from the Groves Creek Marsh, Skidaway Island, Georgia - 071411BT metaG (megahit assembly) | ecosystem: Environmental > Aquatic > Marine > Intertidal... | reverse complement strand
TCTGGGATTGGCAGATGCGCCGGTGAAGCTCGCCTCAGAGACCAACCTGCGTGACATTCTGACCACGCTCGAGGCCGAAAAACCGGATCTGGCGATCATCGATTCCATCCAGACCATGTGGCTGGATACCGTCGACAGCGCCCCGGGCAGCGTCAGCCAAGTGCGGGCATCCGCCCATGAGCTCACGACCTTTGCCAAGCGCACGGGCACGGCGGTGATCCTTGTGGGCCACGTCACCAAAGAAGGCCAGATCGCCGGTCCCCGCGTGGTCGAGCATATGGTAGATACCGTCCTTTATTTCGAAGGCGAACGCGGCCACCAGTTCCGCATTTTGCGTGCCGTGAAAAATCGTTTCGGTCCCGCTGATGAAATCGGCGTGTTCGAGATGACAGGCGAGGGTCTGGCCGAGGTTGCCAACCCTTCAGCCCTGTTCCTGTCCGAACGCGGAGAACCCGCCCCCGGTTCGGTTGTCTTTGCCGGCATCGAGGGCACCCGCCCCGTCTTGTGCGAATTTCAGGCGCTTGTCGCCCCTTCGCCGCACAGCCAACCCCGCCGCAGTGTTCTGGGCTGGGACAGTGGACGACTGGCGATGATCCTGGCCGTTCTGGAAGCACGCTGCGGCATCCCTTTCACCGGACTGGACGTCTATCTGAACGTCGCGGGCGGCATCAAAATCACCGAACCCGCCGCCGATCTGGCCGTGGCCGCGGCCCTTCTGTCCGCACGCGAAGACGCGGCTTTACCCGCTGAATGTGTCGTTTTCGGTGAAATTTCGCTCTCGGGTGCCCTTAGACCGGTCAGCCAGACCGAAAACAGGTTGAAAGAGGCGCAAAAACTTGGTTTCACATCGGCCATGGTTCCGTCCGGGGGGAAAACCGGGACCGGTGCCGGTCTTAGCCTGCGTCAGATGGGCGATTTGACCGGATTCGTGGGTGAGGTTTTCGGCGCAGGTTAGCGCGATAAATAAGACGGGAAGATCATGGACGGTTTCACTCTGATTGACGCGATCGTTGCGGCGGTCATCATACTTTCGTCAATTCTTGCGTTTTCACGCGGGATCGTGCGCGAGTCTTTGGCCATCCTTGGCTGGGTCGTGGCGGGTATGGTGGCGTTTACATTCGCGCCTCAGGTCGAACCGCTTGTTGCAGAAATCCCGGTCGTCGGCAGCCTTCTCGCGGATAGTTGCGAATTGGCGATGGTCGCGGCTTTCGCCGCAGTGTTTGCCGTGGCTTTGGTGATCGTTTCACTGATCACACCCTATTTCTCGGTCTGGATCCAGAAGTCGAAAATCAGCGGGGTGGATCAGGGGTTGGGCTTTCTGTTCGGAGCGCTGCGTGGAGTAATTCTGGTGGCGGTCGCCTTTTTTGCCTATGACACAGTCATGAGCAATCAAGCCGTTGAAATGGTTGATGATTCACGTTCGGCGAAAATATTCGCAAGCGTCACCGACAAAGTGGAAGAGCAAAACCCCGAACAAGCGCTTGGCTGGATCACACGTCAGTACGAAGAACTGGTTGGAGCTTGCGAAGGCTGAAGCCCTCCTTGATCGCGTAGACATTCCATTAAAGCATCCTAATATAGTTCATCCTCGCGACGTTTAAGCTTAGACACTTGCAATTTGACAAAGTGAATCTGAGCGGGCGACTAATGATCAAAAACATTCCCCTATCGATGAAGCTGCCGGTGGCCGTTTTCCTTTTGACGGTCCTCATGTCTGCCGCGATCATCCTTTTCTCATATAAATCCGTGACGTCCTTGTTTGAAAAACAGGAAATCTCGAACCAACTGACGAAGACATCCCTTATCTCTTCGAAACTTTCCGAGATTGAGCATCGTATCGAAGACGACTTTTCACGCATCGTTGCGTCGCTGGCAGATGGTACCCTTGATTTGAGTGTTTTGAAAACATCTGAAAACTGGGGCAGTCTTGTTTTGGGCGCCAAGTTTCTCCCCACGGATGGAACGGCGTTGAAAAGACAATCCATTGAGTATTCCGATAACCCCGGCAATCTCGTCCATTTCGACAGCCGCCTCACAGACGGTTTAGGGACCTTGACCCTAAAGCTATCAACCGAGTTTCTGAATTCTTGGCTCACCATCGACGCAGACCCAGATCGCATTCTAAAAACAGCGGTTTTCCGCGAAAATGGCGATGCCTTGTTACAAGCCGACTTCCCCGATGCACTGGCAATGTCAAATGTCGTAAGCGGATTAATAGGCGCAGCCGCGAACACCTCTGAAGTGGTCACGCTTTCGGATGGCTCGAAACATTTCGTCGCCTTTCAATCTGTTGAACTGGCCGGACAAGACCTCACTTTGGCGGTGTCCGAAGACTACGAAACCGCCATGCAAGGCAGAAACGACTTCGTGAAAACGCTCTTGGCAATCGTCAATTTCTGTGCGTTGGGCTTTATGCTTCTTGCAACGCTTTTCATGCGGACGTCGGTAGAGCCGATGAAGCAGATGCAGACGAAGCTAAACCTGATTACGTCCCAAAAAGATTTGACGATTAATCTGCCACAAACCTACAAAGACGAGGTTGGGAAAAGCCTTAGCTCTGTGAAATCCATTCTGACGTCGTTTGACGTATTCGTTCGTGATGCAAAACTTGGGTCTGACGAACTGTTGTCGATCTCCAACCAGATGGCAGATATCGTTGCAAGGCTCGCGCGGGAAACCGAACTTCGGGCAACCTCAATTGAAGAATTATCGCAGTCTTTAGCACAAACCGAAGCCCAGACTTCATTCACCGCAAACTTGGCCGAAAGCGCTGAAAGTGATATGCAGCAGGCCGATCTTGCCGCGTCGGACGGAAAAGCGAAAATCGGCGAACTGACCGCATTGTTGAGCAGATTGCCGATGCCTCGGCGGATATCTCAAGCGTCATCAACGCCATCGAAGGCATCGCGTTTCAAACCAACCTTCTGGCCTTGAATGCTTCGGTCGAAGCCGCACGCGCAGGGGCAGACGGCAAAGGGTTTGCTGTCGTTGCGACCGAGGTCGGGCAACCGGCGCAACGGGCCTCTAAGTCGGCACAAGACTCGGCAGAATTGATCCAGCAAACGCTAGAAAAGATCGATCTGAGCAAAGACGCATCGCAACGCGCAAATGAGGCGTTCAAAACGATTTCGGATCGGGTGCACGACGCGACGCATACAGTCTCGGAAATTTCGAGTGCGAACCGCGAGCAGAAATCCGCGATCGAGGCGGCAAGCACAAACGCATCCAATCTTGCTGTTTCCGCGAATGCAGATGCGGCGCAATACGATCGTCTGGCGAAAGCATCGGCAAGCCTGCAACATCGCAGCGAGGCCGTCAGCGCTCAGGTCAGCCAATACGAATACACCGACGACAAACGGTCCGGAGAGATTCATGCGCTTGGGGTCAATAAAATCCAACAGAAAGCCGATTTGACTATGACCCAGGACTTGGCTTTCGAACCTGCAAAAATCGTTTCGTTGAGGTAAGCACGATGAATCCACTGGAACACTTGAAATTCATCGATAGCGGATATGACAGAGACGCCGCCTTGGACGTGTCGTATCACATGCCACTTGTGGCCCTTAGCATCCTTCTGGCCGTACTTGCGTCTTATGTCGCGTTGGAAGTTGCTAATAAGCTCGTACAAACCGGAGATTTCCAAGGTCGCAATCTTTGGGTCATCGGTGGAGCTTTGCCGATGGGATTGGGCATATGGGCCATGCACTTTGTGGGTATGATGGCATTTGAATTGCCGGTCAAAATTTACTTCGACATGACCATCACAGTGATCTCGATCATACCGGCGATCCTAGCCAGTTATCTGGCCATTCATCTGATCGGCCGCAAACAAGCAGGCGTGATTCATATTCTTGGTGGCGGCGTTCTGATCGGCGCTGGCATAGGAGCGATGCACTATGTAGGCATGATGGCAATGATACTGCATGCCGATATGTACTATCGGATTGACTTATTTCTGCTTTCTGTTGTGGCTGCAGTGACATTGGCGATCCTTGCGCTTGTCACCAGCCGCAGCTTTGGCGGCGCGACCAGTACACGCGGCATGAAACATATTCTTATCTCGTCTCTTGTGATGGGTGGGGCAGTTTCCGCCATGCACTATATCGCCGAAACGTCGACGGTTTACATGCCCAGCACGCACATGCAAATGGCCATGTCCGGTGCGACCATCGAAGACCTGATCATGTATACATCGCTGGTTTCGGTTGTACTTGGTCTTTGTGTGGTTGTGGTCGCCGAATTGAAAGTGCCAGATATCCATCAACAAGGGACAGCCACGGAATAACGTTTCCATCTCGTCACATTTCATGTGACTTGGACACACGTAAGATCATGTCCAACAGTAAGGTAAGCATAACAACAATAAAAATACCCCGCAGCCTTGCAGTCGCGATTATAGTCATTATTTACTATTCATCATTAACTAGGAGGTCAAAATTCAACCAACCTACACATTCATGTCCCGCTCTACAGCAAAACCTGGAAAATTCGACGATCTTGTGCGCATAACGCAAACACCACCACAAGCACTGGATAGCGATACAGACGGTGTCATCGCGTATCAGGTGTCGGCTGATCGCGAACGGAACTCGGTGGTTGTTTGGGTGACTATGGATCGTAAAGAAACCATGTACGATTATCTGGCAACTGAAAAAGGGGCGACCTCTCATGGTTCGCAAGAAGAAATGGAAGCAATCATCGAGACGTTTGAAATGTTTGACCTGACCCCAGTCAGCGGACGTCTTACAGCATGAGCCTAACTGCGTCACGCGAATTGGCCGTCCTGACACTGCTTTCAGCACACCCAGCGCACGGCTACCAAATTGCGTCCGCTTTTGAAAATGGACCCTTCAAGCTTTTGGGGCTTGGGCGGTCCGCCGTTTACGCCATTCTGTCGCGCTTTTTGAAACGAGGCTGGATCATCGAGGTTGAAGAACCAAGCGAGTCTTATCCAGACCGCCGGATTTGCCACATCACCGATCAGGGTCGAAATGAAATCGTTTCGCTAACACAATCTGCAGGCGGGTTCGGTCTTGCCCCTTTGTTTTCCATGTTCATGTTAACAGACAGTGGGCACGACGTGTCCCGTTCTCTGCAAAAGGAAGCGGACATTCGAAAAGCGTTCCTGAAACAGTTGGACAAGGCCGACGCGACACACGCACAGACTTTTTCACACCAACTCGCGGTGGGGATCATCCGAACCGAGCTTGAGTTGCTGGAAAAAGTTCTTGGTCGTACCAAAAACTGATGATCACAGTGCGGCTTAACGTACATACTTCATGAAACTTTCGTGACACCCGCGTTTTGTGCCACTATGAGAGGGCACGAACACTCACAACAGGATTCGGAGCTGCCCCTTGTCCTTAGAAATGCCCCCCGCCCATCCATTTGACGACGACAAGTTAAAAGAGGAGTGCGGGGTCTTCGGCGTCATCGGCGTCACTGACGCTGCCAACTTCGTTGCACTTGGTCTGCACGCCCTTCAGCACCGCGGACAAGAGGCAGGCGGTATCGTCAGCCATTGCCCTGAAGTGGGTTTCAACAACGCGCGGCGCTTTGGCTATGTGCGCGACAACTTTACCAAACAGTCGTTGATGGAAACCCTTCCAGGCCCGCTGGCCATTGGCCACGTCCGTTATTCAACGGCGGGTTCCAAAGGCGCAGCCATCCGCGATGTGCAGCCCTTCTTTGGCGAGTTTTCGATGGGTGGAGCGGCGATTGCCCACAATGGCAACATCACTAACGCAGACGCCCTGCGCAAGGAACTGATCGAGCGCGGTTCCATTTTCCAAAGTTCATCCGACAGTGAATGTATCATCCACCTGATGGCCCGATCTTTACAGCGCAACATCCCAGAGCGGATGGAAGATGCGCTGCGCCGTGTCGAGGGCGCGTTCTCAGTTGTGGCCATGACCCGCACCAAGCTAATCGGTGTGCGTGATCCCTTGGGCGTGCGTCCTCTGGTACTTGGGAAGATAGGCGACGGCTTTGCCCTGTCATCGGAAACCTGTGCGCTTGATATCATCGGCGCAGAGTTCGTCCGAGAGATCAAACCGGGCGAGATGGTTGTGATTACCGGGGATAGTATTCAAAGCAGCTACCCGTTCCGCCCTCAGCCATCACGTTTCTGCATTTTCGAGCACGTCTATTTCTCGCGTCCCGACAGCATCATCGGTGGCCGCTCGGTTTATGAAACCCGCCGCCAGATCGGCGTGGAATTGGCCCGCGAAAATCCGGTCGAGGCTGATCTGGTCTGTCCTGTTCCAGATAGCGGCACGCCTGCAGCGATTGGCTATGCCCATGAAAGCGGCATTCCATTTGGTCTTGGTATCACGCGTAACCAATACATGGGCCGGACCTTTATTGAACCGACCGAACAAATCCGAAATATGGGTGTGCGCCTGAAACTGAACGTGAACCGCGCTTTGATCCAAGGAAAGCGTGTCATTCTGGTCGACGACTCGGTCGTGCGTGGAACAACCAGTCGCAAAATCAAGGAAATGATTTTGGACGCCGGCGCCGCCGAAGTGCATTTCCGTATCGCGTCACCGCCAACCGCTTGGCCGTGTTTCTACGGTGTGGATACCCCGCAGCGTGAAAAACTACTGGCTGCGACCATGTCGGAAGATGAAATGCGGGACCATCTGGCAGTGGATAGTTTAAAGTTCATCTCGCTAGACGGGCTCTATCGTGCAGCGGGTGAAGCCGGCGGGCGTGACAATGACTGCCCGCAATATTGCGATGCGTGTTTCAGCGGGGAATACCCTGTCGCCCCCAGCGACATGATCGAAAAAGGCTTCGAGGTGAAGGCGGCCGAATAGTGGGCCGCCCCCTTCATTTCCGCCCCCACCACTTTCTGTGCTCTTTGGGATTTCAGAGGGCCGGATATTCCGACGGCTTTACCGAAAACATGACCGAGATCGTCGTCGGACGCCTGCGTGCCGAAGACGGTGACTCGGTCGAGATCGAGGTGATCAGCGCAACGGATGACATATGTGCCCCCTGCCCTAAACGGCGCGGTGCATTGTGTAGCGATCAGGCCAAAATCGCGAAACTGGATTTGCAGCATTCCAAACGACTGGGCGTACGCCCCGGGGACAGGCTGACTTGGGGACAAGCCAAAGCCAGAATTAGTTCATTAGTGAAGCCTGGCGACCTTAGCGTTATCTGCGCGGGCTGCCAGTGGTTGGCACTGGGTTATTGCGAGAAGAGTTTGGCAGATCTGCTAGAAAGTTGATCTGAAGCATTGTGATTTTCAGCGCTAGAAATTCTGACAATCTCGGAACATTCCACCCACAACAACAAGAGCCCGCCAACCCCAAACGAAGGCATGGGTTCCCATCTAAAGATGACAATCGCAAGCCATTTGAGAGGGGCGCGGACCCTTAAACTTGCTGATCTGTGCGGGCCGATCCCTATATATTGATGGGACAAAGAACGCAGGACTCGCATGCTGAAAGAACACAACGCCTATGACAACCGCCAATCCAGTAGTGGCCGTTCAGATACGTGCGGCCGCTTGGCTCTACGGGTGTTGGTCGTGGATGACAACGTGTTGAGCCGGAGGTTGGTCTCGGCAACCCTATCTGGGCTTGTACAAAATGTGGACATGGCAGAAGGCGGCAAGGAAGCCTTGGCATACATCGATCTTAAGATGCCATACGATGTCATCTTCATGGATTGTCATATGCCCGATATGGACGGCGCCGAAGTGACCAGAAAAATTCGCAGTCTGCAGGACAAAGGCAAGGCGTTGACGCCGATTATCGGATTGACCGCAGACATGCGGCTACGCGCGCGTAACTTGCTGATTGGCGCCGGAATGAACGACGTTGTCGCCAAACCTTTGAATGTGAACATCCTCAAAACTCTTTTGCCCCACTAGCGCACAGCTTTGGCCCGCTCGGACGAAATCCGGCGGGGTCAACAGTGTATTTCCATCACGGTAAAGCGGCGGGCCCGCCTAGGGGCAAAGTGTCCTCGCCGAGTGCTGGGTTTCCCCTGCACCCTCCGGGTGGTCTGCGGGGGTCTCGGCGGCCTTCTTGATACATTTTCGCTGTGCTGCATCTGAAGGCGCGGAGCCACTTTTGTCGACGGGAGGGAATATGCCGCGCAAAGGTTAAACGCACGTTGGACCACCGCTCGACGCGCCCGTTCGGCCGCTTCTCGCGTGAGCGAGAAAAGCCGGACAGGCTTGAAGAGTGGCGGGACAGACCCCTTTGCCACAGGCTGATTCTTGCTGTATAGCGCGAGCCTTAGCGAATAGGACGATACTCATGGAACGCCGCTCAGAACTTCTTATGCCGGCAGGCAACCTGCGCAAACTTAAAATGGCCGTGCTTTATGGCGCGGATGCGGTCTATCTGGGCACGCCCGACCTTAGCCTGCGCACCAAATCCGAGTTTTCCTTGGAGGACGTGATCGAAGGCGTGAAGTTCTGCCACGAGCACGGCAAGCGGGCGTACCTGACGCTGAACCTGTTTTCGCACAACAAGGACATTCCGAAGCTCTACGAATATTTGGACACTGTGCGCAAGGTAAACCCTGACGGTCTGATCATTTCGGACCCCGGAGTGTTCCAGTTTGTCCGCGAAAGGGCACCTGAAATTCCGCTGCATGTGTCCACACAGGCCAATATCGCAAGCTGGCTGACCGTGAAGTTCTGGCAAGGCCAAGGGGCGGATCTGGTAGTTCTTGCCCGCGAAGTCTCTTTCCCTGAACTGGAAGAAATCCGCGCCGAATGCCCAGACGTAAAGCTTGAGGCTTTTGTGCACGGCGCGATGTGCATGACCTATTCGGGCCGCTGCCTGCTGTCGAACTTCATGGCCGAGCGTGGTGCGAACCAAGGCAACTGTGCCAACTCCTGTCGTTGGAACTACAAGTTCCATTTGCGGATGAAGGACGGCACCGTGCAGGAACTGATCGTCGACGAGACCAATCAGGATATGTTCGAGTTTTTGCTGGAAGAAGGCGTGCGCCCCGGGGAATTCCTGCCGATTCAGGAAGACGAACGTGGTAGCTATATCCTGAACTCGAAAGACCTGTGCCTGATGCCGAAGCTAGATGATTACCTGCGCATCGGTGTGGATAGCCTCAAGGTCGAGGGACGCGGCAAGTCGGAATACTACGCAGCCGTTGTCGCCCGCGCCTATCGCATGGCGATTGATGATTACTATGCCGATCCCGAAAACTGGGATGCTTCGAACTATATGGATGAGCTAGAGACCGTCGGTAACCGCGGCTACACACTGGCCTTCCACAAGGGCCGTCTGACCAATCTGGCGCATGGCTACGAGCAGACCCAGACCATCGCCCATTGGGAATACGCCGGCACTGTGACCGAGGTGACCGAAGACGCGTTTCTGGTGGAAGCCAAGAACAAGCTTGAGCCCGGTGATGTGATCGAAATGGTCTCGCCCGTTGCGCGCAACACGGTTCTGTTCCGTGCCTATGATTACGAGGTCGCCGCAACCGGTGAGCGAAAAGAGGTGATCCACGGCGGCACCAAGACCATAATCCGCCTGCCGTTTTCCATGTTCGAACTGGAAGACCTTGAGGATCTGAAAACCAACTTCCCGCCCTTCACAGTCTTGCGCAAAGAGCGTGCATTGACCGAAGAGCAGTGGAACCGTCTGAAGTTGGACAAGACCGCTTTGGCGATGGAGGTGAAGGACAGCACCAACGAAACCGCCTATAAGCGCCGTCGTGATGCTTTGGTTGCCGCGATCGAAGCGGATGCGAACACCCGCCGCCACAAGACCAACCGCAAGGGCACCGAAGGTTGCTGCGGTAAGGGTTGCAACGGCTGTTTGATCTTCTGGCAGGACGATATGTACGCCAAAGCGCGCGAGATTTTGCTTGAGCGTAAACAGGGCGCGATGCTGACCAAAGCCGAAGCTGTGGCGCTGAAATTATCTGCAGCCGAATAGGTTGCCGTGACGCCACGCGAACAAGAGGCTGGACTTTTTGCGTCTGATGTGAAAATTTGATCAAAATATTTTCACATGTGTCACTTATGGAATTCGCCAACTTACGTACTTTCCGCGCCGCCGCATCTGATTTGAACGGTCAAATGCGGGGCAAACGCCTGCCGTTTTCGGACTATGACAAGCTGAATGGTGGCGCTGTCCGCATGCCCTATTCGGTCATGAACGTCGATGTCTGGGGGGCGGACATCAAGAACTCGCCCCTGGTGTTTGAAACCGGCGATGCGGACGGAGTGCTTTTGCCGACCGAGCGTGGACCGGTGCCGATGCCTTGGTTGAAATCGGAAAGTGCATTGGTGCCGATGTGGATGTACCACGACGACGGACGGCCGTTTCTGGGCGATCCGCGTCATGCACTGGCAAGCGTTTTGGAACGCTACAAGGCGCGCGGCTGGTCGGTACAATGCGCGACCGAGATGGAGTTTTACTTTGTCGATGACAGTGGCGACCAGATCACCCATCCGGTGAACCCGATCAGTGGGCGGCCGTTATTGGGCCAGGCTATTCTGGGTATCCGGCAGCTGGATGCGTTCGACGATTTCTTTACCGATTTCTACGATGCCTGCGCCGCGATGGATATTCCTGCACAATCTGCCATCTCTGAAGCTGGACTAGGGCAGTACGAAATCAACCTGACCCACCGCGACGCCATGATGGCGGCTGATGATGCGTGGTTATTCAAGGCTTTGGCGCGGGGAATGGCCAGAAAACATAATATGGCGGCTACTTTCATGGCCAAGCCGTTTCTGGATGATGCCGGCAACGGGATGCATATGCATTTCTCGATCCTTGATGAAAACGGTGACAATATCTTTGACGACGGCGGCCCGAAAGGCACCGATATCCTGCGCCATGCGGTGGCGGGCTGTCTGGCGGCAATGCCGGATTCGACGCTACTTTTTGCACCGCATGGTCCCAGCTTTGACAGGTATGTGGATGGCGCTCATGCGCCGACCGGCGCAGGATGGGCCTATGAGAACCGCACCGCCGCCATTCGAATTCCGGGTGGCTCGCATAAGGCGCGGCGCATAGAACACCGCGTACCATGCGGTGACATCAACCCCTATCTGGTGATCGCTGCCGTGCTAGGTGCCGCCCTGATCGGCATCGACGACGAACTGGACCCAGGGGAACCGTTGACGGGTAATGCCTATGAAAAGGACCTGCCGCAACTGGCACCGGACTGGGCCAGCGCGATTGATCGCTTTGAGGGCAGCAAACTGATGAAGCGTATCTTTCCTGAAGCTCTGATCGGAAATCTTTGCATGACCAAACGACAAGAGCTTGAGGAATTGCAGACCATCCCTAAAGATGAGCAGTGGATGACATATCTCGAGGCGGTTTGACTCGGACCGCCCATAATTTGATCAAAAGGTGATCGATGAAAGTCGGCATTTTACAAACGGGTCACGCGCCCGATGAAATCCTGCCAACCTTGGGGGATTACGACGCCATGTTCCGCGACCTTCTGGGCGGTCGTGGCTATGACTTTGTGACTTATGCGGTGGTTGACGGTCAGTTTCCTGATGGTCCTACGGACGCCGATGCTTGGCTGATCACCGGCTCAAAGCACGGCGCGTATGAGGATCACCCGTGGATCCCACCGCTCGAGGCATTGATCCGCGACATCCGCGACAGTGGCCGGCCGCTGGCTGGTATCTGCTTTGGCCACCAAATCATCGCGCAAGCGTTGGGCGGCAAGGTTGAGAAGTTCCACGGCGGTTGGGCTGTGGGGCGTCAGGACTATGACTTTGAAGGAAGAACTCTGTCCTTGAACGCGTGGCATCAGGATCAAGTGGTGGACCTGCCCGAAAATGCGACAGTGCTGGCCTCGAATGACTTTTGCGCCAATGCGGCGCTGGCCTATGGAGACCGGATATTCACCATCCAACCGCACCCCGAGTTCGGGTCCGGCGTGATCGACGGGCTGATCCGGTATCGCGGCGGGGGCATCGAACAGAAAGACCTGATTACCCGAGCAACCGAAAACCTGAACAAACCAACGGCGAATGCCCAAATAGCCGATATGATTGCGGCCACATTCGCCAAGGCGAGGACACATGAGTGACTGGACAGACCATATCCCCGAAGCGGCGCAGGAGTATCTAAGCGAACGCAGACTTGACGAAGTAGAATGCATTATCTCGGACTTGCCCGGGATTGCCCGTGGCAAGGCGGTGCCTGCCAAAAAGTTTGCGCGGCAAGACAAATTCCACCTGCCGGATTCGATCTTTTATCAGACTATCACAGGCGACTGGGGTGAAGCCGCAGGCGACGAGGGTTTTATCGAGCGGGACATGATCCTGAAACCTGACTGGTCGACCACCACGGCGGCTCCGTGGACGGCGGATTGTACGCTTCAAGTGATCCATGACGCATATGACCGCGACGCCGAACCGATCCCCTATGCGCCCCGCAACGTTCTGAAGCGCGTTGTGGACCTGTATCATAAAGAAGGATGGGAGCCAGTCGTGGCGCCTGAAATGGAATTCTTTCTGGTGGCCCGCAACATAGATCCGGCCAAGGAAATCCAGCCGATGATGGGTCGTTCGGGTCGTCCGGCGGCAGCGCGTCAGGCATATTCGATGACGGCAGTCGATGAGTTTGGCCCTGTGATCGACGACATTTACGACTTTGCCGAAGCGCAAGGGTTCGAGATTGACGGGATTACGCAGGAAGGCGGCGCCGGGCAGCTGGAAATCAACCTGCTGCACGGCGATCCGGTCACTCTGGCGGATCAGGTTTTTTACTTCAAACGAATGATCCGCGAGGCGGCGTTGC
>Ga0181590_10003681_pt1 | contig 12775 bp, 10 predicted proteins | sample 071ome_34_FD_132446 | JGI IMG/M metagenome (GOLD analysis project Ga0181590, IMG submission 132446) | Coastal salt marsh microbial communities from the Groves Creek Marsh, Skidaway Island, Georgia - 071411BT metaG (megahit assembly) | ecosystem: Environmental > Aquatic > Marine > Intertidal... | reverse complement strand
AAGTGCAACATCCTTCATGCGGTATAAAAAGAAAATCACACCGGCAAGAAATAACAAATGATCATAGCCGGTAAACATGTGCTTGGCGCCAAGATAGAGATAAGGAAAGAAACTGAAACCTGTCACGGTCTCCAGAAAGGCGGCATCATCCGAAGAAACACCGTGCGCCAGTCCTACACTGCTGAAAAATAATAGCGGCAGGATTCTTAACAAGGGAACTGTTTTTATCAATTTCATGGTAAACCCATTAGTTACTTAAAAAACCACTTATCAAGTTTATTGTACGCTATAAAAGCAGAAGTAAACTGGATATAAAGCCATTTTTAAAATTTTTACACATTTATAAAAAACCCAAATGCAGGGAAATCAGGTTACCAGTAGTACAAAAAAGCTGCTGGTAAATATGGCAAACAGGGCGGTGATGACAACGGATGAAGCTATTTGTGCTTCACAGGCCCGGTATTTACGTGAAAAAACGTAAGGGCCGATACCGGTTGGCATAGCCGATAATAAAACTGCTGTTCCTGCCCATAAGGGGTTAACCTGAAAAACATGAAACAGAAAAATATAAGCCAGTATTGGGTGTAGCAGTAATTTAAAAACAACCATGATCATGGTGCTCTGGATATTGCCGGTAATTCGATAGCGGGTCAGGGCCCCGCCGAGGGCAAACAAAGCCATGGGAGATGCCGCTTGTGCAAGTAAATCAAGCGTGTTCAATATAGTAATGTGTAGCGGAATGTTCAGGAGATTGAAAGTGATTCCTGCCAATAAACTTCCGGTAATAGGGTGAGTCACCAGATCTTTTACCACAAAAGTCAGGTGCCGGATTATCGAGGTCGATGTTTCTCTTTTGGCTTCAGCAATAATAGTCCCGAAAGTAAAAAGAATAATATTGTGTGTTGAGATGATGATAAAAAGTGGTAGAAAGGCTTCATCACCAAATACCTGAATGCAGAATGGAATGCCAATGACAGTAACGTTTGAGTAAGCGCCACCCATGCCAAAAACGCTGTACTCAACATTGTTATAAGAAAAAAATATTTTGCCAATCAATATGCCCGCTAAATAAACGATGAATATGGCGCTATAGAATCCTGCCATGAGACTCCAGTCGATAGACTCGGGGAATACGGTTGTAGCGGTACCATTGAAAAGCAGACAGGGGATTAAAAAGTTAAATGAAATTTTTTCTAGGCTGGCGCCGTTGGCGTCAGATATAAACTGCTTACGCCGGGTCAGATAACCAAGTATTGCAATGGCAATGACAGGGAAAACAGTACCGATTAATTGCATAAAAACTGTTGCCGCAAAGATGACAAAGATGAAAGGATGCGTATGTTAGCATAAGCTGCTGGCGCAAAAATCAGATTTTTATTATAACTAATTGTCGGTCAGGTATTTGGAAAATGATTAAATTTAAGAAGGAGAAAAGGGATGCTGTTGTGTAAGTCATATAAAAAAGCTGCAATAAAAATTGCCAGGGCTGTGATGGTCTTATGCAGTATCAGTAGCGCCGGAGCACAAATCAATAACCCTTTTCCTGAGCCTATACGCAAAGGTGGGCTGAGTGTTGAGATCAGAGAAGTTACTCAGCTGCCAGATACTCGAGGCATGTACCCACCTGAGTTGGATCGTCTTTATACCGCTGTCGCCAGAATTGGTTTTGTGCGGGAACTTGAAGATGGACGCCGCTTTGTTAATGATGCACGCGGGCAACTTTATTTTTTGGAAAATGGTACCGGCCCCCAGCTTTATCTCAATATGGCAAGGCGTTTCCCGAATACCGGTTACAGGGATTTACAAAGCGGTTTTATCGGATTCGATTTTCATCCGGATTTTTTAAATAACGGATTGTTTTATACCGTTCATCTTGAGAACCGTGCGGAAGACAGTCCATCACCTGATTTTGTTCCACCAGGCTTTAGTGCTGCTGATGCGCCTTACCATAGTGTTATTACTGAGTGGCGTGCAAACGATCCTCAGGCGAACGAATTTTCAGGAGTGCAGCGTGAAATTTTTCGTGGCGGGCAGGTAGTAAATTCTTTTTTCCACCCCTTTGGCTTTGTCGGCTTTAACCCGACTGCAGAACCGGGTGACCCTGACTATGGCTTGCTCTATACCAGTGGCAGTGATCTGGGTTTCAGCAATGGAGGTGGGCCGAATGCTGAAAATCCTGGGCAGTTGCAAAGACTGGATACCTTAACCGGCGCAATTCTGCGCATAGACCCGCGCAGTCCGACAGAAAGCGGAGGAGAAAAAGGGGCAGGTGATTACACCATTCCGGCAATTAACCTTTATGCCAGTGATGGTGATCCGAATACCCTGGGTGAAATTTATGCGTATGGCTTCCGTAATGCTCATCGTCTGAGCTGGGATTATTCAGACGGCACCATGTTTGCTGCAGATATTGGTATGAGTCAGGTTGAGGAAATTAATATTGTTGTTGAGGGTGGCAATTACGGCTGGATGCAGCGTGAAGGAATTTTTGATAATGCTGTCAACTATTCCGAAGGAGGTTTGGGACTGGTGTATCCATTGCCGGAAGAAATTATCAGCGGAGAAGTGGCCGATGAATTTAGCTATCCGGTAGCCATGTATGATCATACAGAAGGCCTGGCTGTTACGGCGGGCTTTGCCTATCGTGGCAGTGCACCGGAATTACAGGGCAAATTTATTTTTGGTGATATCCAGCGCGGCCGCCTTTTTGCAACGGATCTGGCTGAGTTGAAAGCGGCTGATGATGGTATTCCGGGAACGGTCGCAGCAATCGAAGAAATTCAGCTCTACCTGCTTGATGAAAATGGTATGCGCCGGAATATTGATTTCTGGAACCTGATTGAAGAAACCCTGGGGACGTCAATAAGCCGGGCTGATCTGCAAATCAGTGAAGGGCGTGATGGTGAGATTTTCATTACCTCCAGACAGGATGGTGTTATCAGGATTTTAGGCTCAGAGTAACGACAGCAAATTTATTTGTTAGCTTACACCCAGTAAAGGCATGGCTACCAAGTAAACCATTATGCCTATAACAATCAGGCCTAACAGGTTAAACCAGATGCCAGCACGCACCATCTGTCCAATGGTAAAACGTTCAGTGGAAAATATGATGGCATTGGGTGGCGTGGCAACGGGCAACATAAAGGCACAACTGGCACCCAGTCCGGCAGGAATAATCAGCCAAAGTGGATCCATATTAAAAGCTGGCGCAATAGCTGCAAAAATTGGCACGAGGGTCGCTGTTGTTGCCGTGTTGGAAGTCAGTTCGGTCAGTAACATCATGATAGCCAGTACCGACAGTACAATCACGACCTGCGGTAAACCACCCATCCCGATTGCCAGACTGCCGACATAGCTGCTGACACCGTAACGATCCATCATTGCTGCCAGACTCAAGCCGCCACCGTAAAGCAGCAACATGCCCCAGGGTAGTTTTTGTGCTGTTGGCCAGTCCACCAGGGCTTCGTTTTGACTGCCTGCAGGAATACAAAACAAGCTGAGTGCCGCGATTATGGCAACCCCGCTGTCACTTAAACCTGAGAATGGTTGCAAATCACCGATTTCAAGATTGCTGATCAAGGGACGGGTGATCCAGAGTGTCGCCATAATCAGAAAGACCCAAAGCACTCGCCATTCAGGTGTCGTCATTGGTCCCAGATTTTTTTGTTCCTGGTCAATCAGTTCTTCCACGCCTTCCACCGGCTTTTCTCCGACAGGTAACAACCAGCGTGTGAGGAGCAGCCAGCCCAGGGGGACAAAGACAAGGACAATAGGCACGCCGAAACTCATCCAGCGGGCGAAGCTGATTTCAATATCAAGCTGACTTTGCAGGAAAGATGCGACAAAAACATTTGGCGGAGTGCCGACAATGGTGCCGATACCGCCAATAATGGCACCATAGGCTGTACCAAACAGCAGACCGGTTGCCAGATTACGATTTTCCTGATTGGCAGGCATATCCTCCCGTTCCGCAACCAATGCAATAACACTGAGCACAACCGGCAGGAGCATCATCGTAGTAGCCGTATTGCTGATCCACATACTGCCGGCAGCAGCAATAGCCATAAAGGTGCCTATAATGCGTCGGGGTGTATTGCCAGCCAGCCGCAGGGCAGAAAAAGCCACCCGTTTATGCAATTGCCAGCGTTGCATACTGAGCGCAACCACAAAGCCGCCCAGATAGAGATAGATGACCTCATTGGCATAAGGTGCTGATACTTCGCGGATACTTAAGCCGCCGACGGCTGGCAGTAAAGCCAGGGGTAATAGGGCAGTGGCATAGACAGGAATGGCTTCGGTGATCCACCAGACCGCCATCCAGCCAACAACAGCAGCGATAGTGCGTGTTGAATGTTCCATGGCAATAAGGTCGCCACCAATGCTGGCATATTGCTCGGGCATTAACAGAAAAATTATCAGCGCAAGTGCAGGCCCGGCAAACAGACCAATTCGTCGTAGAACCCTGCTGGAATCAGCTAAACTCAATTTTTCCCCTTAGTGTTTTTTTAATACCCCGAGTAACAGCAACAATAGTAGCCAGAGGCTGCTTGTTAAAACAAGTGCTTTACCTGCATAACATCCTCTTCAGGAAAACTTATGCTTCCGCGCTGATTAAAATGGCTGTGGCCGGCAAGCTGATATTACCATCGGGAAATTTTTCTTCAATTTTCCGACAAACTTCATCTTTTATTTTTTGTTTTGTAGCGGCATCTGCATTACTCATGGCCGAAACAACCGGCGCAGCAACTTCAGTAGTCATTTGCCAATAGGTTTCAGTATCCATGGACAAGGAACTGCCAAACTCCGATGAAGAAATATTCTTGAAACCGGCCTGTTCAAAATGACTGTCCATGAATCCCGGTGCTGTACAACGAAACATGCCGGGAGCACCAGCAGGTGGCGGTGGCAAATCCAGTATTTGTTTAATAGTTTCCATGACAACGGATATCCAGAAATTTTTATCAGGTGCTGCCCACACGGATGCAGCAAGGCGTCCATCGGGTTTCAGCACACGTCGCATTTCTTTCAGGCTTGCCTCGATATCAGGAAAAAACATAAACCCCATACGGCAACTGACAGCATCAAAGTGTTGGTCAGGAAAAGGCAATTGAGTGACATCCGATGTTTTTGTCTGATAATTTTTTATATGACGGTCAATGGCATGTTCCTGTGCTGTCTCCAGCATTTTTTCTGAGAGGTCAATGCCAATGACTTTGCCTTCGCTGACAATCTCAGCGATTGAAAGGCCGGGTTCACCGGTACCGCTTGCGACATCCAGTACTGTATAGTCTTTTTTTAAGGCAAGTTTCTGGATAATTTCATCAGCGAAAGGCTGTAGAAACTGCATGGTCGTGGAATCCCATTTTTTCCAGCCAGCCGAGAACTTATTCCAGGATTCTCGCTGCTGATTAATAATCTCTTCAATATTGCCGGTCACTTGAAACTCCTGTGCTACTGTTCCCATCATTAAAATACCTGCGCATGGTATACAAAATTAGACAATTGAAACAAGCGACAGACTTGCAGGTAGTGAAAAGACAAAACTGATAATCAGGAGCTGAGGCTGTTTTGTTGTATAGCGATACTTTAGAATGCTGCACCCATGCTTACCATGTTTAGCTTGCGACAAAGAACAGGTTTGTTTCTGGGACCGGGCCTGTTCCTGCTGATGCTGATCCTGCCTGTTCCGGAAGGTATGACGCCGGAAGCAGCTAAAGTTGCTGCGGTTGCCATGCTAATGGCCAGTTTCTGGATAGCTGAAACCGTTCCTTTTCCGGCCACTGCGGTGCTGCCGATGTTTTTGTTCCCCTTATTGAAAGTGATGCCTACCTCAGAGGTAACGCCGTCATACAGTAATCATATTATCTATCTTTTGATGGGTGGTTTTTTGATTGCGATTGCCATGCAGCGCTGGCAATTACACCGGCGTATTGCCTTGACCATTATTTATAAAGTTGGCAGCAGTCCCCAGCTTTTATTGCTGGGCTTCATGCTTGCCACTGCTGTGTTATCAATGTGGATCAGCAATACAGCCACGACCATGATGATGGTGCCGGTTGCGATGGCAATCATTGATCAGAACCGGGAGATGTATGAAAAACGCACACAGCAAAAAGTTGAACGGGACTATTTCGGCCTGACATTAATGTTGGGGATAGCCTATGCAGCATCCATTGGTGGTATTTCAACTTTGGTTGGCACAACGTCAAATGCAATATTTGTCGGTATGGTGGAAACACTTTACGGTATTCAGATCAGTTTTTTTGACTGGATGCAGATTGGCTTACCGATTTCACTCGTGATGTTCGCCATAGCCTGGTGGGTATTGAAAACAAAATTAAAAAACAGTCCCCTGGCTATTCAGAATAATGCGGCTGATCTGCAACAACATGTCAGGCAGGAACTTGAGGCCATGGGGGTGATCAGTCGGGAAGAAAGCTGCGTTGCTATCGTGTTTTCAATAGTGGCTTTACTGTGGATTGTGCGGGGTTTATTTCAACCTGAATTTTTATCCATGATCAGTGATCCCGGCATAGCCATGATGGGGGCGTTCAGCCTGTTTTTGATTCCTGCCGGAAAGCAGCATGGCGGTTTTATTCTGGACTGGAATACCGCTAAAAAAATTCCCTGGGACATGATCATCATGGTCGGTGGTGGCTTTGCACTGGCCAGTGGATTTATCGACAGTGGACTCACAGAATGGCTGGCAAATCAGATGAGCATACTGCGTCAGGTGCATTTCTTTATTGTCATTCTTACGGTGGTGTTGTTAGTGATATTTTTGACTGAAGTGACTTCCAATGCCGCGACAGCTTCCCTGTTTATTCCGGTCATGGGAGCCTTGGCATTGACAATGGATTTACATCCCTTTGCATTGATTTTACCGGTAACCATGGCCTCTTCGATGGCATTCATGTTGCCGGTTGCGACACCCCCGAATGCCATCATATTTGCCAGTCGACAAGTGAGTATTGATCAGATGGTTAATACCGGGATCAAACTGAATTTGTATGCTGTGCTGATTATTAGCCTGATGAGTTACTTATTGCTGCCATTAATCGAGCAGTAATCATTGCTTAATATAAGCAGTGAAGGCGGATGAATAATGTTCAGTGAGGCCGTCATCAGTATTTTCCAAAAAGTAAGCAGGGATATTATTTTTATCAGCCAGAATGATGGCCTGTTCAGTTCCGAGTACATTAAAGGCTGTGGCCAGCGCATCGGCACGTGCAGCTGAATCAGCCAGCACGGTGACAGACGCCAGTTTATGGTTAACCGGATAACCCTTACGTGGATCAAGCGTGTGGGAATAATGAACATCATCCACTTCGTAAAAATTACGGTAATCTCCAGAGCTTGCAATGCCGAGATCACTGGCGCTGATAATGCGGACAGGAATGCGCTCTGCTGAATATTCAGGTGACTCAATGGCAATGTGCCAGGCCTCTCCCTGTGCATTGTGGCCGCTGGCATATATTTCTCCACCGATTTCCACAAGATAATTGTTGATGTTATTTGTCGCCAGCAGATCAGCAATGACATCCACTGCATAACCTTTGGCAACGGCGGATAAATCCAGTTTGACCATTCTGGTTTTAAGCACGGCAGATTCATCGGCAGCCAGCATAAGATATTGATAGCCAACATTGCCCATCAGTGTCTGGATATCCTTTACATCGGGTGGAGAACTAAAGTTAGTTTTATCCGGGCCGAAACCCCACAAATCAATCAATGGTGCAATGCTGGTATCGAAAGCGCCGTCACTTAACAGACTGACTTCTTCACTAATTTTCAGAACCTTATACAAGTCCTGCGAAATATTTATCCAGGTGTTGGCAGGAGCCTTGTTGAGCTGCATTAATTCTGAATCTTCCCGGTAGGTCGACAGGGTGTTTTCAAGAAATTCCAGAGAGGCAGTAATGATGTCAGGATCAACACGGTTTTCTCCAACAACAGTAATATTGTAGGAGGTGCCCATGGTGCTGCCACTCAGCTGATAAGCTCGGGAATTTTGTGTATCACTGCAGGCAGAAAAACCAAGGCTAATAAGTAAAACTTTTAAACAATTTTTCAGCATCATGCGGCGAATTAGTTGTTCATCACCATCATCAGAAAGCCGGAAAAAGCGGCATTATTGGGAGTCAGACTTTCATCAATAAAATCTTTCATTTCCAGGATGGCTTTGCGGTAGCCTTGATAGAACTCCCAGCTGGGTTGTGGTTTATAGATCAGTTTTTCAAGTTCAAAGTTTGCAATAATGCCTTTGGCAGTGGTGGGCTTTACAAAGACTTCTTTATCGGAATAGTAGTAATTGGGAATAATCGTCAGCAAGGACCACTTAGCCAGTTTGCCGGAACGTAGTATATCCAGCATGGCGTTAAATCCTTTTTCCTGATCACCATGTAGAAAATTTTTCAGCCCGTTGCTTAGTTGCTGCTTTTGCTTGTCTGATAATTTTTTTAACAGATCACGAAATTTTGGTTTTTCAAATAAGGAAACCATGGATGATGCGTTGATGACTTTCACCATGTCAGTGCAAATAGTTTCCGCATCACGAAATTTGCTTTTGCCGAAAAAGTCCCGTGCCTGAGTGATCCTTTTACCCATGCGATGCTTCTTGCCAAGAGCCTGCATTTCCGGATTATCAAAGCCACCAGGGTATTTATTCAGAAAGGCTGATTCAGCTTCCTTTAATTTTTCCAGGTTCATGGTTTATTTTAAATTGAAATGCTTATTAGTTTGAGCAACCGGAACGTGCCTGATCAAGCTCGGCAAACAGACGGTCTCGCAAATTATCTTTGCGCACGTCCAGCACATGATTCTGATCGCTTTCAATATTAAAACTGATGTTATAGCCGTCATTTTGTAAATCCTGATACTGGTTTTGCATGGCAGTAAGCCAGGCAGCATCACGATCACCAACATGCATATAAATACAGAGCGGGCGCAGAGCCTCCAACCTGGCACTTGATCTGTTATTCAACAGGCCGGGATAACCGGTAACGGAAATAAAATATTCCGGGTACAGCGAGGCAACATGAAAGGCACTGAGGCCGCCATTGGAAATACCGGTGACATGCAGTTTGTTATTTGCAACAGGATAGGTCGCAAGAATGTATTCAATAAATTCAGGAAAAACCCGGTCGCCATCCTGAAAAAACAGCTGGCCAAAGGGCGCGGAAGGACTGATAACAATGTAGCCATCACGCTCAGCTTTTTCACGCCAGTCTGCATCAGTGCTGCCGACCACAATGTTCCAGCTCTGGGAGCCGCCGGGAAACTGCAGGACGGTTGGATAAGTCTGGGAGGGATCAAAGTTATCAGGCAGAATGATGCGGAATCTGACATCCAGTCCGCCAAATTCACGAGTATCTTCACTGACCTCGGCGATAACAGGATGTACCAATGAGCTTAAAAGTATCAGTGCTGTCAGCTTTATTAGTGCTGCTTTCATCTGTTTAGCCTTGCTGGTCCAGGATGGCTTCTATTCTGTCCATCAGGGAATTCATGCGTCTGATTACAGGCTCATAGGCTTCAGGCTGGGTCATGTCCAGACCCGCTTCATTGAGCAGAATATTATGTGGATAGTCTGAGCCACCGGCGCTGAGTACATTCAAGAAGTTATCACGCACCTGGACATCTCCGGCCAGAAATTTTTCAGCAAACCAGGCTGCACCGGTAATACTGGTAGCATACTGGAATACATAAAAGTCGTAATAAAAGTGGGGGATATAGGCCCACTCTACAGCGTAGGCATCATCAATGGTTAATACCCCTTCATCATGGCCATGATAGCGTTTCAGCAGATCACCGTAGATTTCGCTGAATATGGCGCCGTTCAAGGGTTCCCCGTTTTCTGCTTTTTCATGAATAGCCAGTTCAAATTCGGCAAACATGGTCTGGCGGAAAAAAGTCCCGCGAATACTCTCCAGTGCTGAACCTAAATAAAACAGTCTTTCTTCATCCGTTCTGGCATTGGCAATCATATATTCTTCAAGCAATATTTCATTGATGGTTGAGGCCATTTCAGCCGTGAAAGTTGAATAGTCTGCTGTTTCCCAGGGATTGCTGGCATTGGCCAGTAGTGAATGGACGGCATGCCCCCATTCATGGGCAAAGGTTGACAGGGCGTTATAGTCATCGGTGTGATTGAGCAGGATATAAGGATGCACATCGTAGGCTGAACCGCTCATATAGGCACCAGAAGTTTTGCCCGGTTGCGGGTGACTGTGCATCCAGTTCTGGGAAAGACCCTCGGCCAGTAAATTGAGATAGGTGTCGCCGAAGGGCTGCAAGGCTTCGAAAGTGATTTCCTTGGAGCGTTCAATATCAAAAACACCGGTATCAACTTCAACCAGAGGTGGATAAATATCGTAATAACGCAAGTCATCAACACCCAGCATGCGTCCGCGCAAACCCAGGTAACGATGAAAGATTGGCAGCGCATTGTTTACCTGAGTGACCAGTTGGGTATAGGTTTCCGGTGGCAGGCCATCCTGGAACAGGTTTTGTTGCAGGACTGAATCATACGATCTGGAGCGGGCGGCAAAGACATTAGCCTGGACTTCTGAACTGAGTGTTGCACCCATGCCGTCAGCATACTGCTGCCAGGCGGCCCAAAAGGTATCAAATACCAGCTTTCGGTCTTCGCGGTTTTCAACGCCGCGGTAATAGGTATAAGCAGCCTGTGTCAGTTGAACTTCTTCACCATTGCTCAGGGTAACCGTGGGCCAGGGAATATCCGCATTTGCGTACATCTGGTAAATCTGTTCAGGTGAAGAGAGCAGGAGTGAAGCTTGAGCCAGGATGGCTTCAGTCTGTTCATCCAGCGTATAAGGAGCCATGCGCAGGGTATCTTCCAGCATGAATTCGAAATTATCCAGAGCCGGTTCTTCATCCAGAAAGCGATGTACGGTTTCTGTACCCACAGAGAGTATTTCAGGACTTAGCCAGGATGTGGCTTCACCCCAATCGTTATAAAGTTGCATGGCTCTGCCAAAACGGGTTTGCTCTTCCGGATCGCGCTGATCGGCATCGCGGCGCAGGCTGGTATAGATATAAACCCGGGTAAGCTCCCTGTAGGCATTGGAAATGGTAGTGAGGGCTTCGGCCATGGCTTCAGCGCTGTTGCCCAGGGTGCCACGGTAGCGCTCAACACTTTGCAGCCTGTTCTCAAGATCGGAGAATGCGGCTTCCCAGTCATCAGATGTCGCATAGAGGTCTGTCAGATCCCAGATATAATGTTCTGATTCCTGCGCTGTAGCAGATAAGGCAGCACTTAGGCATGAAAGACCAAGCAAAGTGGAAAATAGCAGAGTTGAGAGTCTCATCAAGTTTGATCCTCATGAATTTGAATAGTATTGTCCAATTAAAGCATAAGTGAAAAGATTTGTTGAAGAGTATAATTCTCTACCTCATACTCAAAAACCATGAATAGACAACGCCTTACATTCGCTGCTTTTCTGTTGGTCTGTGTTTACGGACTCTGGTATTTACAGCAGCAGCTCACACCGAACAGGCCTGAAGTGACGCCTTATGCAGCGCGTCCTGAATTGCTGGATGATGCACCAGCTCTGGTCATGGCAATCGAAACTGAGACGGATGAATCAACAACTTCCGAGTTGGCTGCTTTAAGACAAACAGCGCAACAGCGGATGGAGGCTGCCTCAGCCCTGGAAATTATGGAAGCAGGTCCTGATTTTTCCTGTAACATGGCGCCAGTCAGGGAAGTGACTTCAAGCCGATCAAACCAGATATATCAATGGCGCGATGAAAACGGCCAGTTACATTTCAGCGATACACCACCAAACAATGTTGAGACAGAAGTCTTTGACAGCAGGCAGGGCCGCCAGGCCGAATATTTCCAGTTGAATATAGATTTCAGAGGCGCCAATGCTGTGCCATTTTTTAGAAATCAGATAGAGACCCAGGCAACCAGCATGTATGAAATTCTTGCCGACATGGCAGGGCAGGAACGTTTAAAGCAGGTTGACCTGAATGTGATCATTTTCCCTGACTGGAGTAGTTATCTGCAGTATGCGACTGTAGTGGGTGGTCCAGCCATGGCAAATTCAGGCGGCTTCTACAGCAATGCAAATAATGAAGCAGTGACTTATATGTATGAAGAAGATGAGCAGACTCTGGCAGTTTCCCGCCACGAAGCTGCACATGTCATCCTTAATGGTATGTTGGCAGCTGGTCCGCTTTGGCTGCATGAAGGGATGGCGGAATATTTTGAGCTTCTGAGTATGCGCCAGCAATACACACAGGTTGCTCCCAACAGTGAATGGTTAAATCTGGCGCAATCAAGTATCGCCAATGGTTACCCGGCTTCTCTGGCAGACTATCTGGATGCACCGCCCGAAGCATGGCGTGGAGATGTGCAGGCAGTCCATTATGCTTTGGGCTGGAGTCTGGTTTATTTTTTACTGGACAGTAACGATGGTCGCCGCGCATTGACGGCTCTTTTACAAAAACTGTCAGATGATTATTGCACGTTAACTGACAGCACCGCGCAACTGGAGATGAATTAGCCGAGTGGAATCGCAGCGCTACAACAGAACTTTTATAACTGGCTGAATAGAGGACTTGAGAAAAGAACGCACACCTATTAAAAACTGTTAGCCATTATTAAAACCTGCTGAATAAATTTCCTATTCTTTTGTAAACCTATTTGTACTTTAAACGTTTTAATCACTAACAAATGCAAAATTGTTTGCCTGATTTTTAAAGGAGAATACTTATGAAAAAGAATAAACTTATTTTTTCTTCTGTT
>Ga0181590_10003675_pt1 | contig 12782 bp, 14 predicted proteins | sample 071ome_34_FD_132446 | JGI IMG/M metagenome (GOLD analysis project Ga0181590, IMG submission 132446) | Coastal salt marsh microbial communities from the Groves Creek Marsh, Skidaway Island, Georgia - 071411BT metaG (megahit assembly) | ecosystem: Environmental > Aquatic > Marine > Intertidal... | reverse complement strand
TTATGGAATGTCTTAATTACATCGTAATCAATCATTTGATCTGTATTGAAAGACATCATAGGAACGTCGCTATCAATGAATTCTTTTGCTAATAACAAAGTACATGCAGCGCCTTCGGTAATACCGTCGACTTGAATTATTTCAACATTACTGTGCCCAATAATTTTATCAAAAATAGAAAAATCATATCTCTCGTAGTCTGATTTTTGGCAAAGTATAATTGTCTTAAATTCTGGGTTGAATTCAAAGTTAAGGTTTTCAATGACTCTTTGTATCATTGGTTTACCATTTACATCGATAAAAGGTTTTGAATCTGTATAACCTTGTTCTGTAAATCGAGAACCTCTTCCGGCCATTGGTACAACTAAATTAAAAAACTGTTTCATTTAAAAAACTCATTTGGGTGAATACCTCTATCATCTATAAATATGTCAGCATCAAAGGGTTTAAAATATAAATGGTGATACTTAACCCCCCATGCTTCTAATTGTGCCTCTGTTATAGGTCTATAATATGCTTCTCCTCTACCGCTTTTGTTACCTCTCGCCGTATAAAATATAATAGTATGACCTTCGTCGTACAGTTGATTAATCTTTTCAATTCGGTCTTTAAAAGGTATTCTTTAGATTACCGGACCTTCTTCCTTACATATCGTATCGTCTATATCTATTACGTATTTCATAAAAATTTAAGTACTTTTTTTATATCTTCTTTTACATCTATAGCTGGGTAGTATCTATCAATATAAGAAATATTTACTTTAGAACCTAATTCTAAAGATCTTAATATTTCAATGTCTTCTATTTGCTCTAAATAACTTTTAGACTTTAGGCTATGAAATAAAAATAATTCTTTTTCATTGAAAGCGTATATAGGTACATGACAAAAGTGTTCATAAAATTCTCCTATTTTATTAGACGGAATTCCAGCTCTAGAAGCGTATATTAAAGTATCTTTTGATATAGCAAATTTCACTATATTATAACTGCGAAAATCTTGTTCGTTTTCAATCTTAGCTGCACCTGTTATTATTCCACCTTTGGCTTTGTGAGTTTCTATTATTTTAATAATATTTTCTTTAAGTACTAACGGTTCATCACCTTGTACATTTACTATAGTCTTGTACCCTTTACCTAATTTAAGGTACGCTTCTGCTACCCTATCGGTACCTGTTAGGCAGCTAGAAGAAGTTCTGATGCAATTTACATCATATTCAATACATGTATCCTCTATCCTTGAATCATTAGTTGCTATATAGGTGTTTTCTTTACCAATGGTTTCAGTACAAGTTAAAGCAGTACGTATAACCATAGGAATACCTTTGAGCATAACTAAAGGCTTCCCAGGTAGCCTATGAGACTCATATCTAGCGGGTATAATAATACAGGTATCATTCATGAAAAATAAAATCTGGTTCTTTATTACTGTATCTTAAAATAAATTCGGCAAATTCAATTTTTTGTTCAGAAAATAAAATTACCTCTTCGTTACTTCTATTCTTAAAAAAATAACTTTCCATATCTTTATCTGTAACCCAATATCCGTATACTTTTCTTTCTTGATTACTCACCCCAAATATAGCAGCCTTATCGTCAAAATAGGCACAAGTAATTAACCATATTTTATTATCGATTACATTCTTAGTAGTAACTCTAGTAAAAATAGGTACATCGTACCCAACTGCTGATCCTACACCTAATCTATGTGAACCGTCAAAAAATAATTTTGTATAGTTAGTGTCTATAACAGGATTAAAATACCCTAATTTTTTTAAAGTAAAAGCCATATAAAAGAACAAATCTCTCCTCCAGGCATATGTTCTGTTTACTCTTCCATCTCCTTTGATTTCTTCTATCTTATCATTGTATATCTTATCATACTTTTCGTAAATTAAAATAAGCTTACTAATTTTTGTACCTTTATACTCTTTAATAGCTTCTACAAATCTTTGGTATGTAGTTTTTGCTATAATCCTAGTCATATATTTACGAATAAACTCACCAGGAATGTTAATATAGTTGTATAAGAAAGTAGTTTTTATTCCTCTAATATAATGTTCTGAGTTGAGAGTAGCTCCAAAATGATGTTTTTGTTTCCATCCTTCTTTATAATCTAACGAAATCCAATGAGCATCGTTTTTATTAGGGTTTTCATAAAATTTATAGTCCTCAACGTAAATAAGGTCTACTTCTTTTTTTTTAGCTCCTGGTATAATCTGTACGTCTTTTTTATGCCAGTCTCTTAAAGATATGTTATGTTTATGGTCTGGTAAATCTGTGGTTTTTAGTACTTTAAGGTTGTCTTCTAATAAATTTATAAGGTCTAAACCAGTGTAGGTACTAAATCCTTTTTTAGGGAAAACGCCTTTAGTAAAAAATCTTATATTATTTCTTAATTTAAATTTTTCCATCTACATCTAAAAGTGTTTTACTCCAAGATTCAAATTTATAACCTTTATCATCAATATAAATCTTAGCATTTGGTTTACCCCATACTATATCCTGTACACAATCTCTGATACCGTATTTATCCAACCATTCCCAAGTACCTTGTATACCGTCTTTCCCGTCGACAATAGGACGTTCAGGATGTCCTTTAAAGGTATATAACATGATAGTATATTTAGCTGAAAGTCTTTTAATAGCTTCAATCGCTCCTTCTACCGGTTCATCATAGACAGTGCCATCATGGTATCCTTTTGAGTTTTTATGAATTACTCCATCAAAGTCGATTGCAATAGTATCAGTTAAAATCTTATCTTGCAATTTTCCCCATGATTCTACAGTATGTCTATTTTGTTCTTGGTATAATGTTTTAACTAATTTAAAATCTAATTCTGTATCGACATCTACTAGTTCTTCATCCGGCCAATCTATAATATATGGGTAAGGTTTCATTATTTTGTTTGGAAACAATTCCCAGTTTTCTAACATATAAGATTTCTTATACATAACTAGAGAGTGAGTAGCTTCTAATACCGAAGGTCCTGATGTGGTTGATAATCTGTCATTAGGTTTAAAGTTTATTGGGGAGTGATTAAGTGTGTTCCAGAAAAAGTTTTTAGTTTCTTTTACTGTTATTGCACTTTCGTAGTTTGTATGTTTAAACCAGTCAATTACTTGCTGTAATTTATCGATATCTAAAAAAGGTTGACATGGATTATAATTAATTATATAATCAGCTTTTACCTGCTCTAAATGTTTATACATTATATTATGAGGAGCATTTCCAGGAGCGACTGCTTCGTATTCTCTTGGTAGTATATCTATCTTGTTTAATGCTTTTTTTACTAACTCTTTATCGTATGCTGCTAAATATTTTTCTTCAATATTTTTTAATTTAGCTACATTATCAATAGCTATATCTATCATTGTAGTACCACCTATATCTCTCAAATGTTTATTAGGACAACGAGTGCTTTGTTTTCTTGCGTGAATGATAACTGCTATTGTTTTCATACTTTTCCTATAATTTGATTATCTATAATAAATTCTAATTGTTTTTCCTCTAAATTGACATTCATTATTAAACTTTTACCGAAGAAAAATTCTGGTGTAGTAACATTGTATCGAGTTTCTTTAGGTAGCTGTAGGAAAATTGGGATATCACTACCAGTCATAGCTAAAAGTACTGCTCGATGTGTACCTCTTCTTAGCATATAGTACATACTATTATAGCATATAGGATATAACAAGCCGTTTTTTTTAATAGAAATATACTGTCTTATGTCAAAGTCTTGTTTCCATTTAATGCAGGTATGAGTTTCAAACATATCGGTATATGTAGATGTCTCAGGATAATCATTATCATATTTAGCTTCGATTTCTTTCCAGCTATCTCCTTCCCATCCTACTGTATTTTCTACTTCTCGAATAAACTTTCTAGCAATAGTTACATTTTCATTATCATGTAAATTAGACATATATGAATTTATGAGTTCATATGGTAATGTAAGATAAATAAACCTATCCCACGTTTTACCGTAGCCTTGCATATCCATTGAGATGACATCAGCTTTTGCCATTACAACTTTCTCGTTAGTTGGATCTATATTAAAGTACATAGGGTCGAACCCATCCCAAAAAGCTCCTTTTTCTATCAGATCTACTTCTGAGTTTATAGGTCTTTCGTTCCAGCCTTGAGTTTCATGATTAGGTTTTAAGTGATTATGTGTCTTAATATAACGATCAACCACATCTTGATAGTCTAAAATATCAAAATGTTTTAAATCGTCAAAATACGGTAACCAGTAATTAACTTTAGTTAACTTCATTTATAAACTTTTTTACGTAATTATCAAAATCTAGTAAATGGTAATTTTCCCAGTTTTGATAGTTTTTATATTCTTTCTCTAAAAGATCTATAGTTAAATCTTCCCACTTGTCTACTATAAAGATAGGAAAAATTTTTGAATAATACTCTGTTAAAGGGTTTCTTATACATATCGGTACAACTTTTAAATATAGACATTCCCACATTCTATAGCAATCTAAAGTATTTCCAGGAGGGCTTATACAGTATTTATAGCTTGATAATTCTTCTATATAATCTTCAAATCGACGCGGAGTATTTAACTTAAATCCTTTATTTCGTAATGTATTATAACAATAAGGTCGAGCTTCTTCTCGGGCGCCACCTTCAACAGTAAACCAAAAATATACTAATTGACTTTTAGCTATATTGTTATTGATAAACTTTTCGAAAACTTCACTTTCACCGTAATGCCACATGCTGTTAGCAATCCCCATAGGTAGAGGGATTAAGTCTTTATGTTTAGTATTTACGTTTTCTGCATATATCTTATTTAAATTAGGTATATTGAAATACTTTAAGTGTACGTCTTCAAAATTCTGATCTGCGTTATGGAGTATAAGAGAAAATGGTTTTTTAAGATTATATAGTTTATTATAGAAATTACTTTCTAATATAATAGGTTTGGTTCTGTTTATCAACGAAATATTGGCATAAACTAAGGTATTATATTCTAGGTTAGTAAGATTAGATTTATCGATATCGACCCATTTGTTTGTAAACTCTCCTTCAAACTCACAATGTTCTTTCTTACTTATGGATATATCAGCTAGGTTTTTAAATAGTTCTCCTTTTATTAACTTCATAGTAGTCTTGTAAAAAGTTTTCAAATATCCAATGTTGAGTAGTAGAAGGAAAATGACCATCTCTTGCAGGTATATAAGGACACACATTGGGAGATACTACTTTCATTGCTTGTTCTTTATAATCTTTAGTACCAAATTTGTAAGCTGTATGAATGTAAATGTTTTTACCTAAACTTGCTGCTAGTTGTTTAATTGCAAAAATATAAACTAATTCATTTAGGTCTAATTGCATTCTACTTCCAAAATGATAAGCATATTGCATTTTAGCTAGTTCAGGATCAACATACCTCAAAAACGAATGGGCGATGAAATCTTGATTACCTATACCACTATTAAATGGATATTTTGGTATAACTTTTAGAAAAGACTTAAAGAGAAGGTTATCTTCTATAATATGTTCAATTCTACCTTTTGGAGGTACAAGAAGAAAAATATCATCAATATTTAACCTAGGTCCATAGAAAAGAAGTAACCTAAATACTGTCTGGAGTCCTTTCCCTCCTAATGCACATGTATAGTACTTTAATTTCAGCTCTTTTGCAAGTTTATACCCCCACATATACTCTAAAGGTAGGCCGATACCTTCTGTAAAACTACAACCTAAGGTAAGAATTCCTTTTTCTCCGTTTTCAAAATCAAAATCATGAGGAGTTCTAAAACCGTAGTTATTAAATTTATACTCTATTTCTTTATCTTTCCAGTACTCGTACTTTTGTTGAGCTTCTGCAGAACGTTCCTCCCTGTCTATGATATACTGAAATGCTCCTTTAGAATCAGATCCTAACCATTTTGTTGTTTCGTTTTTAGGATTTGGAGAAGTATGTATAATCTTATTTAGCTCATCTAATTTAATCCCAAATAGATCATTTAAATTTTCTATTTTCATCTATTATAAATTTAAATGTTTCTATATTTGTATTTTCAGCATATTTTGCTAATGCTTGTGTATCTTTTGGTAGACACATTCCACCGAAAGCTCCATTCTCAAAGTACTTAAGATAGGCAGTTTCTTGAACACCTTCAGCTTTATATACATCAAGCACCTTACTATAATCCACACCGTGCATTTCACATAGTTTCCCAAACGAATTTGCAAATACAGTTTTATATGCTTTAAAAACGTTTGAAAAATACTTTACATATTCACATTCGTATGGAGTTAAAATTTTAACCTGCTTTGGGTAATACCCATGAGACTTTATTACTGCTTTTGAACATTCTTCATTATTAGTACCTATAACTAAAACATTGTGACGTTCAGTAAAATCTTCGAAAGCATATTTTTCTCTTAAAAATTCTGGTACTAAGCATAGTCTATCGCTAGGAAACATAATCTTTAATGTATCATAGGTACCTGGAATAATAGTAGATTTTACAGCTATAATACCTTTATAGTATTTATCTGATAATGCATCTATAGTCCAGATTAATGCATCTGTATCACAAGAACCATCAGGTTTAGGGTTAGTGGGTAAACATAGGTATACTATTTCAGTATCTAATACATCGTTTATAGAAGTATTAAGTTTTAAATCATGCACTTTAACCTCATGACCTAGCTCTTCAAATCCTTTTTTTATGGCGCTACCTACAACACCGACACCAACTATTCCTATCTTCATAATTTTTTTATGTAATTTGCTATTTTTTCATACCCTCGATCTTCAAACTTTTCAGCATAACAAAAAGTAGTATTGCTATTCATCATTTTAAATTTATCTAATCGTAAAGGTTGATCTATATCCTGTTTGAATCCTATTTTCAACTCTTCTACTATATCAGCTAATTCAATTATCTCTTCAGAATCTTTATTGCTATATAATGCTATTAACGGTATTTGGTTTTTAACACAGTGAGTTATAGTACCCACACCGGGTCTTGCTACAATAGCTGTAGCTTGAGGAAACTCTGGTATATCTCCGCCAGATTTTATATAAGGTACATCTAATCTAGCAATCTTATCTACAACTTTGCTATAACCTAGCCCGTAGTCATTACTAGGATTCTGATAATATAAGTATTCCAACCTATGGGCTATACGAGGGCTACTTAATTCACCAAAACCTGTTTGAAACTTGTGAGGATAATCTTTCATTGATTGAGTTTCAACGTACTTATTAGTAATAACAGTAGGATGTTTATCTAACAATGTGCGTTCATCAAGTCTTGTTAGTCTATTATTACCAAGATATGATTTGAACACATCTTTCCAGAAAAAAGACCCCATAAGTATTACATTACCGTATTGACATAGCCCGGCTAAATTATCAGATATAACGATATCGTAATTTTTTACTGTAGAACCGTATTGGAGTAACCAGCTAAGATAATTATCTATTGCTTTGTCGCTTTCACCATTAGTAACTAAGTCCCATTTAATATTATCTTGAGTATAATAAATGTATTCAGCATACCCTACAGTACCTATTTTTTCTGCTTGTGATTTATTACAGTAAATCGTAACATCGTAGTCGTTACCTAAGTGCAAAGCTACTTCGCTTACTCTTTTGTAATGTCCTAACCCATTAGTGCAGGTATAAAATGCTATAGATTTACGAGTTCCCATTGTTTTAAATGTAAATTAGTAACTTTATCGTAATAATCCAAATAGTTATTTGTAGTATACGGTATTTTCCACTCATAAGTTCCTCTTATAGCAGTCTTAGCAGGTTCTTTGATGTAGTTTAATCTATTTTCTATAAAAGACTCGGGGTTAGTTTCATATTCCTCATAAAATATTTGTTGTAGACCGTACTCTTTTGCAATAAACCTATTAAGTGCAAGCTGGTTAGAAAACAGCATACATTTAAAATTAAACATTTCTATAGTACTACCTGAATCAAAGATATCAGATGATATCCCTAAAGTTAGGTTTTGAAAAGGAATAGGGTTAACTAGAAGCTGATTATGGAAGTTTAGCATATTTTCTTCAGTCCATAGATTTCTATCCTTAAAGAGGCCTGCTTTAATAAACTCTTCCCACACTCCTAATGAAAGAATTCCATTTGCAATATTCTTTCGGTAGAGATGAATAATATTGTAATCTTTTGAAAGTTTAGAGAATTGATTACTAGCATTTAAACTTGCAATTGCTATAGGGTTGTTAAGTAAGTAAATTTTAAACCTATCTTCGTAAATGCCGTATAAATGTTTAAGAGAATACTCTAAAGAATGATTTTGAAAACTAGTATCAATTTCACCACAAGTAAATGGAATCACTCCTTGATCTATTACAACTTTTTCTAATATTTGTAATAGCTGAGTGCCTCCTGATCTGTAGTGAGACAGTATAATGATACCTTTTTTATTTAAATCAAACTCTATCATTTAGTATACCATTTACGGAAGTATTTCTGTAATTTATAAAATTCATCTTTGTCAAACAAATCTACTTTAGGACATCCTTCTTTGAGTAATGTTTCGCTCCATTCTAAACCAAAGTAAGGGGTAATTCCATAATCTCTAAAAAATTCATGCATTAGAGTCCCAGGTCCTAACGGATGTATGTTGTAGCCTTCATTATATAGATCGTTTATTAATTGCTGTCTATAGAAGTATAGATTAGGTAACAAATCCATAGTATATGAGTTGCCAAAAAATACACAGTCATTAAAATTATTCATATAAAATTCCATAGGCATTGTACCGCCATGGGTAGTGTATAATCTACCATCTTGAATAAGAGTATGTCCATCAGGTAATTTAGCATGCAGATCCGGGCTAAATACAACATCGGGTCTACTTTTAACAACTAAGTCGTATTGGAAATCATTTTCTATTTCATACTGACGTTTAAGAAGTAGTGATTGTCCTAAGCTATAAAAAAGACTACTCCAATGATCATTATGAAAAAAGTGGGTTTGTCTTTTAGTATCATATATAGCTTTTTTAGCATCATATGCTTCTCTAAACTCTAAGAACTCCTCTTCAGTAACATCTCTTTCTTGATAAGGATGAGATATACCCGGCCTATCCCAACTATAGGACCAAGTATGAATAAAGTAATCTACTTCTAATTCTGGAAAGTTAAATGTTGTCCAGAACCATTTGTGATTATCCTTAGCCATTCTCCACTGTCTAAGTTGTCCGCTGATACATACTGCTACTTTCATATGATAAGCTTATTAAATTTGTAAAACTTTATACGGTGTCTAATCATGTTACCGTATACTTTATTTGGTGTCCTATTAGTATACCCGTAAAACGGTAAAACATAAGATCCTACTAAAGCTACATCGTCATTTACAAAGCACTCATGATCTGGTCCTGTATGATGAACGTCAAGAAAATATGCTTCGTTAAATAACGGAGCTACAAAATTATTATAGGTATAATATTCTAATAACTCATTAAACTTCTTCTCATCATTTATAATAAGATGTGCATTAAAAAATTCATCGTTTTCATATTCATACATCTTAATATCATTAACTACAGAAGAAATTTTGCCATGAAACTTAACACAAAAATTAGGAAGGTCTCTGTCAAGTTTTTCAGGTGTAATTACTGAAAGTTTACTATTGAAAAATGTTTTATTCATTGAATATTCTGTTAATCAAAAATTTATTACCATCGAACTCTTGTATTATATTGTGATTGTGTACTAATACATCTCTCATTTCTGTATACATCTCTAACATTTCTTCAGGAGACTTTTTAGAAAGCTCTTTTGTAATATTTATTACCGCTTTTAACCTTTCCCATCCGTCTTCTATTAGATCATAAGACTCATCCCACCATTTATTGAAAGTCTTAAAACCTCTACGTTTTAGCTCTTGTAAGTGACCGTAAGGTCCGAATTGTAAAACTGGGTGACCGCAGAATATAGGATTAAAAGTAGAGCTATGTAAATGACAGCACTTATCTACAAAAGGAAATGCACACATAACAGTACTTAAAAAGCTATTTTTATAGTGAATAGGTTGAAAAGGAAGATCGGCATTAAATTTTCCTTCACCATATCCCGGGTCTCCATGATTAGTTTCATCAGTCTCATCAATATCAAACGGTACTTTTTTTACTAAATCATTTATATTATCAGTAGTTGTATATTCAGGAAGAACTCGAGGTGGTATATTATACCCTCCGTATTCTGGATAGCTAATTAGGAATTTATCGTACAGTTCTTCTTTATTGATAAACAACATAAACAAATCTCTTTCAGGTCTACCTGTTCTGTTAACTTTTAGAAAATGTTTTATTTTATCTAAATTAGCTTTTTTATATTCTATCTCTTCGTCAATATTAATAATATCAGGTAAATCTCCTATATACTGTAATCTCTTTACATCGTGTACGTTATACATAAAAGATATTACGTTAAGTTCTAATCCATTATTATCATTAACTAAAGTACCGTTTTCGTACTTCCATCTCTTATGTTCTTCTTCTGCAACTAAACTATTAGTTATGTAATATACTTGGTCAATTGGTATGTCAATCATATAACAAGAAAAATAAAGCTGTGTGTAGAAGTCTATTACTCTATCTCCTTCAAGAGTATTGTCTAAAATAAGTTTACATTTACGCTGACGTATAGCTTCTAAGACATCTTCCGGTATAACATCCAGATGTTTAGCTGCTAGTGCATTATGGTGGTGCAAACATACACAGTAAATAAAGTCTCTATCCCAATCAAAATCTTCTCGTTTAACATTTACTGCATTTAGAAAAGAACCTACATCGGAATGAGAAAACAAAGGTCTTACCATAGGAAACCCTCTAGGATCTACTTCATTAATCTCCTTAATATGTTTGTATATTTCTATTATCTCTTTACTTGGATCGTGAAGAGATACCTGGTTGAAGTCGTCTATAAGATTAATTATTTCCATACTTCTTCAAATTTATCTTTAACTAATTCAGCGATCTTTGTACAGCAGTTAGCTCCCGGGTGAGAGCCTGGCATATCATCTCTGCCGCAAAAATTGTTAGAATCTATTTTAATAATTTTATCCATCTCTATAGATTTAACGATAGAAGATTCTGGCCATACGTCCTTATCAAAAGGAAATTGAACGAATAAATAATTAAATCCTTTACTTTTAAAAAATTCCTGTAAAAGTAGAACTCTAATAGCAGTATTTAATCTACGATTTTCAAAAAAGTATTTATCGAAAGTCAAATGAGTTTCAAAAGCTTCTCTATACTTAATCATAGTATCATTATAAGCTTGGAATTCTAAAGAATCGTCTGGGTCTACTACTCTAGGTCTTATTTCTTCAATTACATCATTCACATTGTAGTTATCATATCCAGCATTCTGTATTCTTCTAATTCTGCTAATTTTATCTAAAAACTTAACTTTCTTTTCGTTTCCTAATCTCATATCTCCTGCGCTCATGTTTACTACTCCTCTACCGTATCTTATAGCAAAGCGTTCAGGCCATGTTATACCGAGAACGACTAAAGTATCATGAGGATTGAATTTAGTCAACTGGTAAGTTGTAACATCTGTAACCATATCGAAAGAGCCTCCATTTGCAGCATGTGTAGTTAAATCCACAGACATTAACTTAGCTAATTTGTTTGGCCAAGTTTCTTCATCTTCTAAAAGATGTCCGGCTGTAAAGCTACAACCGTTTATATATAGATTCTTATACCTGTTTAAATACATTTTTATACAAATATTTAGCCCATTCTTGATGACCAAGTAGGGTAGGGTGAAAGTCGATATAATTTTCTTTAGGGTTTTCTATTAACAGATCAGTCAAATGTCCAACAAAAGTCTTATCTATATAATGCTTATCGTATAGATCTAAATAATTTTCTATAGTATTCTCTACTCCTAAATGTTTAAGAGCATTTATACTTTTACTATCTTTAAATTTTTGAATTTGAGTTATTAGCTTATCCCCGTCTAAAATTTGATGGGAATTAGGTGATACTAAAGATTCATAATCTTCATAGAAGCAATCGAAAAACTTATATTTTATTCCTAAATTATCTAAAAAGTTCGATAAAAAAGTTACATTGAGCATATGCCTGGTAAAAAACTCCTCTTCATTCCAATACCCTGTAACGTAATTTTTATAGAAATCGTTACGGATAATGTCTGTTTCATCCTTCCAATGTTTAAACTCAGCAGGATAAACAGTATCCCAGGCATTTGCCTTATCAGTTACTTTATAGTAAAAGTCTTTTCTCTCTGGAGAAGACCACCCTATAAGTACAAAAATTTCTGAAGGAATAAAGTTCTCTTTTAATTTTAGAATATCGTTAATAGTTGTCCTTACTATTCTATCGTTAGAAGCTCCAGAATGAGAATTATTAATAACATCAATATCTAGCAAGTCCCCTAAAAATCTTGGCCATACTCTTGCAGTCCTGTAAGGTTTATTATCAGGGTGATTCACCTCAGCAAGGTTATCGCCGAAAAGTTCTGGATCTACTATATCACCAGCAGTCCAGCTATCGCCATTTACATAAATTGTGCTAAAATCTACGTTAACCATTCTTTTGAGAACTGTATTAAGTGGTTATAGTTATACGAATTATCTTCAACTTTATACGGTGTATAATTTTCAAAATTACTTGTAAATATAATTTTTTTAGATCTGTCTAAAGCAACTTCATTTACAAACTTATCGTAATTATTCCATAAATTATCAATTAATTCATCCTCTAAATGACCTTCCTGTAAATGGAATTTAGAGATATCCCCTA
>Ga0181590_10003668_pt1 | contig 12796 bp, 15 predicted proteins | sample 071ome_34_FD_132446 | JGI IMG/M metagenome (GOLD analysis project Ga0181590, IMG submission 132446) | Coastal salt marsh microbial communities from the Groves Creek Marsh, Skidaway Island, Georgia - 071411BT metaG (megahit assembly) | ecosystem: Environmental > Aquatic > Marine > Intertidal... | reverse complement strand
ATCCTCCCAGTAATCACTTGGCGACAGGTGCGTGTCCGGAAGGGCACTGTGGATTCTTTGCCTGAAAAGTAGCCAGGTAGGCGGTTTGATTACTTTGGAAACTATTGCGGTTTGGTTGGTGTAATTGGGGCTGCCGCAGTGTCAAATGTCAGCATTGATGGATCAAAAATGGATACCCGTTCTCCCACGGTGCCTTCCCCCCCGGGTCGCGTATCGCCCAGTTCCTCATCAATTTCTTCGGCCAATGCTTCGGCTGTGTATTCAGGCAACTTTTCTTCAATATCGATTGTGCCCTGAATCTGCTCACCCTCTGAAATCAAACCCAAGGCAGCGTTAACTTTTACGATGAGATCGTCGGAATACGGCAGCTGATAGGCCCTTGGCGGACCAACTGGGTAGTTCTCAGAGTCCAAGGCCTGAAGCCACAGATAGACCCTACCTTCTTCGCCCTGAAGGGCATTGGGCTCGATCATTTGGGCCCAAAGCATGCGGAAGCTACGGGGGATATCCCCGTCTGATGGCAAGCCCCGCAATTCACCCACGCCCCAAAATACAAGAGGAATGGTCGCCACCGTCGCCGTCGTGGCGAGAACTTTCATCACCCAGTGAATACGCGTGAGAAGCAACAAATATGCAAGGAGAGCCGCCACCAGTGCGTAAGAAACGGTTAAGCTGAGGATGACATAGGTCATGTTCATGAGCATTTCACCTATCCATGACCTGGCCTGTCGTGGCGTCAATTATGCCGCCTCCGCCGGAGCGGGTATTGCGACCTTTGCTACCGCCGCGCGTCAGTTCGACCAAGCTTTTGGGTACATTGTTTACGTTGATCACCTCTTCGCCTTTCAATGTGAACCTTACAGCGGTCTGTTCATCACCCTTGCCTGTCAAATTCAATGTTTGGTAAAAGATGACCCTGACAGAAGGGTTTAGCTTTTCAACCTTCACCGAAACAGGAAGGTGCACGGTGCTATTGGCGATATAGTGCACAATATTGACGACATATTCTCCGTCTTCCAGACCGCGGAAGCTGATGATTTCCTGATTGAGCGGATTTGTGATTTCCTTGTCATTGAACAAAACGACGTCCTTGAACATTCCACGGTCATCACGGTCCAAATGCATTAACCCGGCTTCGCGTTGAGTGTACCAGACTATGTTGCCGGCAGGATCCATCACGTAGGTGTCAACATCGTCAGGATTGTTGTCCGGCCAACTTACGGTGATTAGCATTTCGGCCTTGGGGTCTACCTTACCTTCGTCTGCAGGCTTGTTGATCATGGCAAAGCTGATAAAAAACATGAAGGTGATTGCCTTCAGGGAATTGAACAGCAATGCTGAAAATATCTCGAATTCTGGTTCAGCTTCCTCTTCAAACATTGACGCCCTCTCTGCGTTCCTTGCGCGTCAGCAAGGGCAGGAGTGAGGCTTCGGTAAAGCTGACTGTTGTCTGGCTAATGTCGGTCACAAGAGAGTCAGCAATGTTGTATTCAAGCCTCAAAAGGATGCCGCCAATCAACCCGGCGATCGTCGTTAGAAGTGAAACAGCCATACCTGCAATCATCTTTTGCAGGGCGCCACGCAGGGTATCGACATCGAAATTCGACAAATCGCCCATGGAATTCAGCATCATGACAAATCCGACCATCGTGCCAAGCATGCCCAGTTTGTAAAGTAGATCGGACGAGTATGTGCCGATTTTGGTGCGACGACGAAACTCGGCACCAAGGCTCATCATTAACAGATGTGCGTTACCCTCTACCTCGCCTGGATGTTCGCGAGAGCGAATTACATCAGCGATATAACGGTCAATCATACCACCGCCATTTGGTAGGTCTGGCACTTCCACAGCCCTGTCCAGTTGCTCTTTAAATTGCATCGCGCGGCGGTACTCGCGACCCAATTCCACAAGGATCCAAAGGCAATGCATAGAGAAGCCGACATAAAGCACTGCAATCAGCACGGTAATGCGTGACTCATCCGCCGCGAAAAGATAGGTCAGCAGCCCGTAATCATAGGATACGACGGCCCCCAATGTTATGAGTGCCATCAAGAGGATCCACTTCAGTACCGCGTCGTATGCGCCATCGCGGCCCGATGCGGTTAGAACATCGGTGATTTGTGCCATATTACCCCCTACCTGTATCCACCGCGTGTTTCTCGCTTGCGAAAAACCCATGGCTCTTCAAAAGTTACACCAACCTGCCACAATCCAATCCCTGCAGCGATCGCTTCGGCCATCTGTGGGAAGTACTCATCAGACTGCTCCTCGAAGGCAAGCGCCAGACCAGATTTAACCAACTCCGCATTCAGATCTTCTCCGGCGCTGGTGCATACAGCATAGTGTCGGCCAAATGGATCTGGTTCGCCTTTGTAATAACAACTTACCTCTCCACGCCCCGCTAAAAGCTGAAGCTTGCGCACCGCGGCTTCGTAGCAGCCCCAGATTGCCCCGTTCGCATGGCATAATTGCGGTCGCTCCGGTGCGTCCACACCCCACAGGATCACGCGTTGCTGTCCGAACCGTATGATATCAGCGTCGATGACTTCTGGTATCCCCGTGATATCCGGCTCTGCCGTTTGCCCTTGCGAAGGAAAGGCCAGCACTGCGAACACAGCAACGCCTATTGAAAAGGTCAATACCCAGAATTTGTGCAAAAGCGCAGCAAGGCCTGTATTACGAAGCATGAAAAAGACCTTTCGAGACTTGGAGAAACAAAGAATGCGCATCTTTCTGGCAATGATCTTGATTTTCGCCGCAGGGCCAGTGTTTGCAGATCAAGTGGGCGATCTGATCGACGGGACGATCAAAGAATGCAAGGGCTGTGACCTGCGGGGTGCAAATTTCAAAAAGGCCGATCTGACCGGCGTTGATTTGACCGGCGCAGATATAACCGGTGCCACATTTCACCGGGCGAAACTGCGCAGCGCGATACTGACTGATGTTACAGCTGTCGGTACCAACTTCAATGTGGCCGACCTGACGCTTGCCAAAATGTCGAATGGCGATTTTTCGCGCGCGATGTTCTATGCAGCCGAGATGTCTGGCGCGGACCTTGGTGGCGCGAACCTGACTGAGGCGCGAATGCAAACGGCGAGACTTACCTCGGCCAAATTGCCCGGCGCTGTGCTCGACCGGACCTTGATGCGCGATGCAGTGGCCAATAATGCCGATTTTACAAATACTTCGCTGCAGCAAACGAATTTGAACGGCGCGCGTTTGGGGCGAAACCGGTTCGATGGTGCAACAATTGTCAATGCGGGTTTTGTCGAAGCTCAGATCAGTAGGGCAAACTTTGAAAATGCCACGATCTCTCTTACGGATTTTTTGGCGGCCGATCTTAGGCGTGCCAGTGTAGCCGGCGCCACATTGACAGGAAACAGATTCACCCGAGCCGCGACCAGAGATGTGGATTTCACGCAAGCCACGATGAAAAATAACATCATGGCGAATGGTCGGTTGCAGGACTGAAATCACGGCGCAGTTCCTACCGTGAATGGTGTTAAAATCTCTTCAAACCGGGTCTGGCTTTCAAAATAGCCGGTGTTGACCTTCTGGGTTTCCCGATTGATGCCTAACTGGCCCTTTTTGCGTAGGTAGCTAGACTCGACCGCAATCAATACCTTCCCATCAGGTGACCGCCCAGTACAATACTCATGGATAAATTGGTTGCCGACTGGCTTTTCGCCCTCTTTCATCTCAACATCGGCGCATGCAAGCGACCAATTGCCATAGCGAGCTTTAAAATTACGTATCAATGTGTAGGCTGTGCGACGTTCATAATCGCCTATTCTATCGTCAGTTACGATCCGACGACCCTGCACAATACCATTCGCATCAACCAGCACCGACACAATCACGGGATGCGCAAATACCGAGGTACCGCCCCGTAAAGCCCGGTATTCATTTTCAAGGGCCCGTGCGATATAGTCCTGCTCATCATCATAACTGAATGAAATCTCATGCAGACCAGAGCCTTCGGGCTGGCAGGCAAGAAAATCTCCGAAGGATTCTAGCTTCGCACCAGAGGGTCCACCATTTGTTCCACAAGTTATTTCACCAACCTCAGAATCCGGCATCTGCTCCACAGGTTGGCCGAGTGTGACATCCCAGATTGAATAAACTGGTTCGACCTGTGCTTGCGCTAAAGCACTACCATGGGAAAGGCACAGACATAGTATCGCTAAAAGGTTTTTTCGCACGTCACATTCTCACTTGAGCTTTCTGCACGCCCTGGCGTTCGGATTGCCAAAAAACTCGGTACATTCCTCGATTGTCGGCTCTTTTCGGCCAATCACGTATGCTTCCAGATAAGCAACGACATTGAAGACATCACTGTCACCGAACGTCTTGCCAAGCGGCGGGGCTGTGCCCTGTTCAAAGTCAGAAAGTTCCATCCCACCGTAGCAACTGCCGTCAAGATAGGCCGTTCTGCCATGATAAGGCATCGCAGTTCCGGGAATACCGCATTTGACAACCTCGATAAGCGTCTCTGTATCAAGTTCGCTCTCACGTAAACTGGGCGCTTCGGGTGCCTGCAACAATCTGCCTGTCCGACCATCTCCAGGCCAACCGTGGCAATTTCCGCAATACCCTACTGAGCGATATATTCTCTTTCCCCGTTCAAGGTCAGCGGCCATTTCCTGAGCCTCTTGTGCTTTGAGCGGATGCGGCGCGAATGAGATCAAGAAATATAACGAAATGGCAACTGCGCGCCTCAAAGTCATACTGGATCCTTGATTTCAGACAGGATTAAAGACGATAACGTCGGGCAGCCGAAGCTGCCCGACGTTGTATTTTTGACCACTAGAGCCCGAAGACCCAAAGCATGTTGGCGGGCTGGATGTTCATCAGATCGGCATGGCCGAAGCCTGCGATACCAATACCGCCACCAGCAACTGCAATGTATTGCTTACCGTCAGCAGTGAAGGTGATGGGTGGAGCCTGGAAAGCCGTGCCGACATTAATCGACCACTTCTCCTCCAAGGTCGCGGCATCATAAGCTGCAACAGTTCCGTCCAAATGCGTTGTGAACATCAGGTCCGGTGTAGCAAGCACGCCACTGTACAGTGGGAAAGGCGTATTGACTTCCGCAACCTCGGAACTCGTCGCCACATCAATTGCGTTGATCGAACCGGTTTGTACACCGCTGGCGACACCTGCTCCACCGATGAAGATTTCACCAGCCATAACGTCTGCTGGGTCAACAGACCTAACCGATAGGTCCGAACAACCTTCGATCCCCACAGCATAAGCGATGCCAAGTTCAGGGTTATAGGCCGTTGGGAAGAAGTTTGTGCCACCCTGAATGTTCGGACAGGTAGTAGCAGTATCTCCAGCACGGGTGATCGCGCCGATCGCATAGGATTGCAGCGATTTTGAAGGATCATACTCCAGTGGCATACCGGTTTTCGGGTCGATGCCCTCGGTCCAGTTCAGGTTGCTGACATATGTGGCCGAATTGATATACGCACCGCTGTTACGATCGAGTGTGTAGAAAATACCGTTCCGACCGAAGTGGGCTAGAACCTTGCGCATTTCGCCATCGATTTCAGTATCCATCAGCAGCTGAATGCCGACCTCGTCATAGTCCATGTAATCGCCAGGAGTGTACTGGAAGTGCCACTTCAGCTCACCCGTATCCGCGTCGAGCGCCACAGTTGAGTTGGTGAAGAGGTTGTCACCAGGACGATATTCAGGGTCATACATCGGCACAGGGTTACCCGTGCCCCAGTAAAGCGTGTTCGATTCCGGATCGAAGGATCCTTGAACCCATGCAGCACCGCCACCGGTCTTCCAGCAATCTGGGTTGCCGGTTTCGTCGCACAGCCACGTTTCTGAACCCGGCTGACCCGGCTCTGGGATAGTGTAGAAGCGCCAAAGTTCATCACCACTGTCTGGGTCAAGTGCTGCGATCCAGCCACGTGTTGCCCAGTCACCATAGGACTGGCCGACAATGATCTTATCGCCAATGAATTGTGGTGAATTGGTAAAGCCTTCGCCGACATCAGTGGCAACTTGCTTGTCCCAAACAACGTCTCCGGTATCGTTGTCACAGGCAACAACCCGACCGTCATTTAGTACCGTTACGACATTGTTGCCCGCAAGCGCGAGACCGCGGTTTGCCAATAGAATACCGGCGCTAGGGTCCTTGTCGATTCCTGTGTCACAAATCCAAACAGGTTTCAGCTTTTTACCGTCTGACATGTCGAATTTGTAGGGTGTACCCCACGGATCCGAAATATAAAGGAAGCCGTCATCGGCCAGCGGCGTTGCCTCCATCGATCCAACACCAAAACCAGCAGGTTCGGTGCCCCCGAGCGTTGCGGCTGTGATCAGTCGCAGACCCGATACATTGTCTGCATTGATCTGCTTCAATGAGGAATATCGATTGGAGTCATATGTCTTGTGAACCGATAACCAGTTTCCCATCTCGGCGTCCGTTCCAGCCGCCAACATGCGTTCCCCTGTCACATCTGCGGCGTTACCCGCACTTGCTAAGCTAACAGCTATCACAGCTGAAAGCCCAGAGATTTTAAGCTTCACTGTCATTTGGTGCCTCCCAACACTCTAAAAGTTGAAATCCGGAGTGGATTCATGTTGTCACCAACGATCAATGGATTTTCCAATGTATGACATTGGCGTTTTATTTCTGGCGAGCGAGCCCGAACCGTCAGGGCTATAAAACCCCCACGGCAGCACGCTTGTGCATTTAGCTGAAGGTCTTATTGTATAGGCTAGTTAATGAATTTATGAGTGTTTACGACATGTCAAAAAGACATGTCGTAAACCTGTGAAGTGTCTGTTCTAAAGAGATTATACGGCTCGCGCATAGCGAACCATACAATTTCTGGTTGCGTTTATCTTGTCAGTCGCTTGCCCCTATTCGACGCAATATCCTTGCCGAATAGGGAACACACGTCATAGGTCAGGATCTGCCGACAAATAGTCTGCGGAGCACACCCAAAGCTACCAATGCAATCCCGGAATAGAGCGCGTACCAGTATCCGATTTGTAGTTCTGAAACCATCTTCATTTTGCGATGAGAGGTCGGGTCAGTGAATTGGGACTTCCCAATGAACGCTACATCAATACTCTCCGCTCTCAGCGTACCAATCCCATACGCAAGTCCTACCGTTGTTAAGTAGGACAGCCCGACCAACAAGATAAGAATTGTTGCTATTGGAAGACGAATTCGCCCTAGAGAGACCGACCTGTTGATGAACAGGCTGGCGGCCAGCGCCAGCATCGCAACGGTAAAATAGGACCATACGAAGGGGGTAAAAAACGCTGGCATAGAATATAGCGCCGGATCGGCCTGAACTCTCACCTGACGGACCACGTCGACACCCCAAGGGTGCAAAACAAGGTCATCGGTTCCCTTTATTACTGCGACATCGGCTATCCACCAAGGTTGGTACCAAGTGTAAACCATGAATGCTGCGGCCGCGAGGAGCAAAGCCCGAAAGATCCATACCCCTGCTCCGCCTCGATTGGCTGTCTGTGCATCAGATTGTTCCATACGTCCTCCCTCCGGCCGAACCATCCAGCGTCGACCATACTCTCTCATTTTACCTAATGTTTTTAGATAGTTAGTAAATTATCTCATAGTATCAGCGTCATTTTTCTTAAGTCAAGTCCAGCGGGCAATAGCTCATAGTGGTACTTAGACATTTTAGGGCGCCACCTCGGTAGTAGTTTGACGATCTCCGCTAATTCCTGTTTGGCTTTTCTCTGAACTCTAAATGCGGGTTCAGTTTCGAATTTTGCCAACTATTGCAGGAAATTCTTGGCGAAATCTTTGTTATGCTAGTCAGGTTCAAAAGAATTTTTGCCCTAAGAATTCCTCACTACAAACAGCCGTCGCGTTTTTTTTGCGCTCATGATATCGCGTTTGTCAATTTGATAAATAGAAAACTCAAATGCCAAAAGAACCCTCTCAAAATCGCTTGTTGATCTGGGTTGGTGAGAGCTCAAAAGACATGCACTTGGATGTCTCTTTCTGCACCTTCTGCGTGTTTTTCGAAAAGAGCGCAAAGCAAAAGCTTCGAAACTGAATTCAAAGGTGCTTGTGCATATAGTTTACTATCAGCCCGGGTAAAAAACTAAATCTTTTCAATTGCATTGATTTTTGCAATTCTTCACATTGAGAGTCTGGGGGAATCATGAAAATCACACTAAAGCAATTGGAAGTTTTCCGAGCGGTTGTTCTTTCAGGCGCAATTAGCAACGCGCGTAGGTCGCTTGGTTTGGCGCAGCCCACAATTTCGCAACAGTTGGCGAAGATGGAAGAGGTCTTGGGCACGCAGCTTATTCGTAGAGGGCGGGCTCAAGGGATTCAGTTAACACAAGCCGGTGAATTCTGGTTTCGCACTGCTGATGATCTCCTAGGACGCATTGACAAAGCCGAGTCGCAACATCGGGCTTTGTTTGCGGACAAACAGCTAGAATTGCACTTTGGAACGACCCCTTCTTTGCGAGGTCACTTTCTGGAAGAAGCCGCTCAAATAACTCTAAAAATCGGGCAGTTTTCCAGGTTCGAGTTCGTGTGGGCTCTGACATCAAATGAAGTCGTGGAAATGATCAATTCACATCGCATCAATTGCGGTGTCGTAAGTGAAAGTAGTGTCGAGAAATATAAGGCATCTCTATATATTCAAAAGCTTTTTAGTGACGAAATCGTATGGGCGATACCACGTGACATACCGGATGAAGTCGTGACGGCAACACTTGTCGACCGAGTCTCTGCTGCTGAGCCATTTCAAGCATTGAATCGATACGTCGATGTAGGTCCGGGCATTCCTTGGCATGATCGTTCAGAAAACTGGTTTCGTTCCGAGCTACCAAACGCGGTGCCTTTTTTTTCGTGTATGACTCATCAAGCAGCAGTGGACTTTGTAGCTGGGGGAACCGCCACATGTCATTGCCCGGTGACATTAATCCCCAATCTGGCGGATCAAGTGCGAAGCAGGATAAAGTTTTATCGTCTGCGTGAACATGCTAGAGAAGCTGTGTTTGTCATGCCAAAACATCTATTATCTTTACGTCCGTTCGCAGACTTTGCAGATCAGCTTTCAAACTATTTTTCTGAACATTATCCAGCTCGATCAGCTTTAAGTGACATTCCACTCCTGCCACTTCAATCCAATCAGGCCGCGGAATGAAAGACGGATTATTCCTAACAAACTTGTGGTCGTTGCCCATAGTGTTTCTGATCCGTCCATTTAGCTGAAAAAAGCAAACCACGTTCATCAGGCAATGAGTTGGGCGCCGAGGTTTTACGTCACATCCTGACGCCTCTTGGATATCGTGTTGAGACAATCTATTTCGACGCGAATTTTGTCTATCACATCGATTCATTGATGCCTCTGATCCGCGAGGGTTTGCTTGCTGTAAATGAAAACGTATTGCTGACAGATCTTCCCGATGAGAATGCTGACTGGGAGCAAGTCAACATCGATCCCGACGAGTACGTTGTCGGCGCGGGAAGCTCTGTGCCTCTAAGCCCCTCTACACATGCTGTGACCGAAGGTGCCAAGGGGTATATTTCAGAATTGGAGAAGCGAGGAGTTGTGAGAGCGTCAGGCTTCGAATATCTTAGATAAATAGGCTTCGTAGGCACGGAAGGCGTCCTGCATTTCGTCGTGGTAGGAATGCCGCTTATAGACGGCGGCAACACCGCTGATCGTACCCGAGGTATGGTTCAGTAACTTTTCGGTCGCATGGATCGGAGTTCCAAGTTTGGCCATTATGCTGCTAAACGTGCGGCGTAGATCGTGTAGAGTGATGGCTCAATATCAATTTCACTATCGAAAGTCCGCTTTGAACGGGATAATCCGTTGAACGGTTTTTCGTCATTTAGACGCGAAGGAAACAGCAGATCTGCCCTTTCTGGTAGGCCTTCAATGATCGTTTTGGCCATTGCGCCAATGGGCAGAACATGTTCCCGACTGCTCCTCACGAACTCAGAAGGAAAGGTCACGATATCGCCTTCCATCCAACTGCGCCGCAAATTAGATATTTCGCTCCGACGTTGACCGGTTAGGATCAGCAGTTTGACGATTGCCCCGAACGGGTATCCGTATCCTTCTGCACGCTCCCACACGGCACGGAGTTCGCTGTCACTCAACATCCGATTTCGTTGTGTTGACCGAAATGTCAGCGGCGGCGCAGGGCGATGAATGTCTTCGTCCCACCTTGAGAAACCCGTACGCCGAATCCAGGCAATGCTTCATCAAAATACGTCTTCTGCCCCTTATCTGGGGCCTTCAGACGTTTTTTCTATGCGTCCGTTAGGCTAATATTAGGATCACAATCATTGCGCGTTTAAGGGGTTTTCAGTGGCCATCTATGTTCAGGCAAAACGCCTTAACATACTGAAAAACTAACACTAGATGTTCAACCTTGAAAAGCTATGAAAACGATCGTCCTAGAACTTTTAATCAGTGGGTCGCAGGTTCGAATCCTGCACGGCTCACCACTAAAATCAATAGCTTAGCCGAAAATGGCTGAGCCTTTTGTTTTTCGGGGCTACTCAGGGGCTACAATCTTTTGGGATGAGTCCACGAACTGCAGCTAAATCTACCCCCCAAAGATTTATAGTCGGCTATTTGAATGTGTCGGGGGGGGCAAAAAACTGGCAAAGTCTTGCTGTGACTGCTCCTGCCCACGCATTTTTTTCCAAAAAGGCCCGGAACACTTTAGGCTAGCCGCAAAAATTGAGGCTAGTGTGAAGCAGTTCATTATGTTCGCGGCAGTGTTCCTGTCACTTCTCTGCAGTTCCGTAGGCGCAAATGCGGCCCCCTACGCAGCCATTGTTGTAGATGCCCGCACCGGTGAGGTGCTTTACGCCAGAAATGCGGACACTCGCTTGCACCCCGCGGGGCTGACCAAGCTGATGACGCTTTATATCACTTACTACCTGTTAGAGGCAGGCGAGCGTGACTTAGATCAAACTGTTATTGTTTCACGTAAAGCGGCGGCAGAGCCTCCTGTTAAATTGGGACTTCATGACGGCACGCAAATTCAGCTGCGATATTTGATCCGAGCCATTGGGGTTCAGGGTGCAAACGATGCTGCAACAGCTTTAGCGGAAACAATAGCGGCTGATGAAGCATCATTCTCGAGGCTGGCAAACCAGTTTGCAAAAGAACTTGGGATGACCAACACCACATTTAAAAATGCTCACGGCCTCACAGAAGATGGCCATTTGACGACCGCACGCGACATGGCAACCTTAATTCGCGCTCTGCGTAGAGATTTCGCTGAATACTGGAATTTGCTTAGTCTGCGAGCTACTGACGCCGGCCTCAAGACAGTCGAACATTCAGGACTACGACTGCTGAATGAGTATGATGGTATTGAGGCTGTCAAAACGGGGTACACGCGCGCTGCTGGCTTCACCGGCATGGCTGTGGTAACGCGAGGAACTAAATCTGTTTTCGCTGTGGTTCTTGGTGGACGCTCAATAGCCACCCGCAACGCTATGAGCCTCCCCATCTGATTTGGTCCGCCCCTATAGTTAGGAATTGGAGGATCGAAGATGGGAATCAAACGACACAAGCCGGAAGAGATTGTCACGAAGTTGCGGCGGGCATCCTGCGGCAGCTAGCGGATGAGGTGGAGGGGGTGGCGAAATAATGCCGACGGGGCTTAGATGTCAGCAGTCCTTGTAAGACTTGTCGACACATTTACGGGTAAGCCATTGAGCTTCTGATATTTACTCTTGGGTTATTTGACTTCGTTTCCTCCGATGAGTTGCTATTCTTGCCCGCGCCTGAGCGCTTTTCTGATGATTTCGCAAAAGAAATCGGGCGCCACTGAGGCGCCCGATCAAACAAGCTTTGATTGTCCTAATCAGCCGTGCGCGTGTTCGCTGTCTCTGACGGCCAAATTCCAAATGATTAGGCCGAACAAGATTTTGTTCACGAAGTCCGCAAGGTTGTAGACAGCGTTTAACGTTCCTTGGTCAACCCCGCCCGTAAAATAACCAAGCACATAGCCGATTGGGTAGATTGCCCAACCAACCAAAACAATCCACCGCATGGAGTTAAAGGCGGATCGTACCGAAGGCTCTGCATTAGCAGCGGCTCTGCCGGCCTCACCACCATAGATTTCCCATATGATGATGACCCAGCCGACCATACCGATAGCAAAACCCAACACGGCGGACATGATACCTGCTTCGCCGAAGTAGCCGAAGACAAGCATAACCAAGGTTCCAACAAGTAGTCTTACAAAAGACTGAACGCCAACCTTCGCCCCAACTGCACGCAAAATGATGAAGAACTCAATCATTAGAAGAGGCACTGTTATCAGCCAATCAATGTAGCGATAAACAATTGGCGTCGTTTGCTCCGCAACCCAGAAGTCGCGCATGTAGTCATAATGCACTCCCGCAACCAGAGTGACGAGGCCGGCCACGAGCAATGACAGACGCCAATGTTGTTTGACCCTTAAGCCTTCGTAGAGGAAGAAGACTGTCGATGCGACCATCGCTATTGACACAAGCCAGAATGTAACGCCGACAAAATCGTCGCTTTGTAGAAACAGTTTTTCCATTTCGTTTGCTCCCTGTTACCCGAACTCTATCCGGTTCGAACCTTATAAATACGCAGCAACGTAGAAGTTGGATCACAGTCAGTCAACGCGAATCAACACAGCGGGTGTTAATGTGTACTGTCCGTCGTCAAAGTTTTTCGGCATGCTGAAGCGTTTTCGTAACGGAGGCTCTGGTTCGGTTTCTGTTCGAGTTTAAGCGGCGGCAGCTTGATGCTGCAAGCGTCGTTTCTGGAT
>Ga0181590_10003667_pt1 | contig 12800 bp, 11 predicted proteins | sample 071ome_34_FD_132446 | JGI IMG/M metagenome (GOLD analysis project Ga0181590, IMG submission 132446) | Coastal salt marsh microbial communities from the Groves Creek Marsh, Skidaway Island, Georgia - 071411BT metaG (megahit assembly) | ecosystem: Environmental > Aquatic > Marine > Intertidal... | reverse complement strand
TGGTGTGGATGCTATAAAATTTCAAACTCATATTGCAGAAGCAGAAAGTACTCCTGGTGAACCATGGAGAGTGAAGTTTTCAAAACAAGATAGCACACGATACGAATATTGGCAAAGAATGGAATTTACTCCGGAAAACTGGAAAGACTTAAAAGAGTATGTTGAGTCTCTGGGTCTAGTTTTTATGAGTTCTGCGTTTTCATTTGAAGCTGTTGATTTGCTTGATGAAATTGGAATGGAAGTTTGGAAGCTTGCTTCGGGAGAAATAAACAACTACCCTTTACTTGAAAGGATTGCTCAAACAGGAAAACCTGTTATTATTTCCTCAGGAATGAGTTATTGGGCCGAGCTTGACAAAGCAGTTGAATTATTTAAAAAATCAGGTATACCGTACGCAATTATGCAATGTACCTCTGCTTATCCTTGTCCGCCTGACGAAATTGGGCTTAATGTTATTCCTGAAATGATTGAACGTTATAGATGTCCTGTGGGCTTATCAGATCACTCTGGAACAATTTACCCAGGATTAGCTGGAGCTGCGCTGGGTATGGACATGCTTGAAGTTCATATTACATTTGATCGCCGTCAGTTTGGTCCAGATGTTCCTGCATCTGTAACAATGGATGAGTTTGAACATTTGGTAAAAGGATTAGAGCAAATTAAAACAATGATTGCTAATCCAATTGACAAAGATGCTAAAGCGGATAGTTTACTAAATTTAAGAAATTTGTTTACTAAAAGTATTGTAGCTAAAAGAGAGATAAAGGCTGGCAAAATTATAAGTGAAGATGATTTATGCTTTAAAAAACCAGGTACAGGAATACCAGCAGAAGAAGTTGGAAAGTTGATAGGTAAAAAAGCTGTTAATAATATTAAAGCAAATAGCTTAATTGAAAAAAGTGACTTTGAAGGGTAATGATAGAACCAAATTTTATAATCGCAGGTGAGCGCCGGTCCGGAACAACTACTTTAGGTAAGTGGATTCAATGTCATCCTGAAATCTTCATCAATCAGCAGTTTGACCAAGCTTATTTTATGGACGATGAGATTCGTGGAACAATTGAATGGTCAGAAGGTTTTGGAAATAAAGAGCTCTGGTATAGCAAACACTCAAAAGAGCAGTATTGCGAACAATTTATTGAAGCTGATAAAAGCAAACATAAAGCAATTGGAGAAAAAAGTGCAGATTATCTTTTTTTAAACGAAAGTTTAGAAAGGATGCATAATTATTATCCTAATGCAAAGATTATTTTGACGCTTAGAAACCCTATTAAAAGGTCATGGTCACATTATTGGAACGAAGTGGGAAAAGGAAGAGAATCTTTAACATTCGAAGAAGCAATAAAAAAAGAGGATGAAAGAATCAGTTCGAGTGATTTTGCTAGAACTCACCTATCATATCTAAATCGTGGAAAATATATTAATTCTATAAAAAACTTACTTAAACTTTATCCCGAAAACCAGATTCACATTATTATTTTAGAAGAGGCTATTAAACAACCTGTTGAGGTTTTAAAATCTTTATATAATTTTCTAGAGGTAAACCCAGAAATCGGTCTTGAAAACGCTGGAAAAAGGTTTAATAACAACTGGACAACCATTCCGAAGAAATTTTGGCTATCGAAACCTATTTTGAGAAAAATAGAAGAAAAAATCATCAATAGAGGAGTAAAACTTATTGCTAAAGGATTATATCACGATTTCTACACAAGAAGAAAAAAGCTAGTCAAGCTTCAAGCGCCTTTTAGAGTTTCACCAGCCGAACTAAAAATGGAAGATTCATTGAAAAATGAATTAATTGAATATTTCACACCATCCATTAACGAGTTAGAAGCTCTCTTGGACAAAAACCTTTCTTTTTGGAAAAAGTAATGAGCGGTTTAATAATTAAAATAAAATCCAAGCTAAACAAACTCTTCATTAAATACGGTGCATACAAATTTCTTGTATCAAGGTGAGATAAGATTTCAGATATAAATACTGCTGTAAATATCTTTAATACTGAATTTTTTAGGTCAGAAATAAAACCTTTACCCTTTGACTTTTCAAACTCTAAAGAGTTTTTAATTCTTGCACCTCACCAAGATGATGAATCAATCGGTGCAGGAGGTCTTATGTTGAAATGTAAAAGTTTAAATATTCCATGTAATGTGCTCTTTTTAACTGATGGAGCTCAAAACAACTTACCTGAAAAATCGATCGAACAATCTATAGAAATAAGAAGAGAAGAAGCATTTAAAGCTTGTGCATATGCAAATTCCGAAGCGATCGAATTAGGTATTTCTAATTTGGACTTTATTATTTCTAAGGTAATAATAAACAAGTTTATAAAAAATATTGATGATAAAAAGCCTACTGAAATTGCTATACCTTGGTTGTTTGATGGGCCTATTAAACATAGATTTTTTAATGAATTTATTGCTAAAATCTACCCACATCTAAAACACAAAAATTTCACCATACTTGGGTATCAGGTACACAACCAAATTTATCCTAATATTTTCCTTGATATAACCGATGAGATGGATGAAAAGGAAAAAATGATCAAAGAGTATGAATCACAAAACAGTTCATATATATCATATGACCATATAACTAGAGGTATAAATGCTTGGAACTCTAGGTATATGTATAAGCCTAACCAAGGAAAAGGCAATTATTGCGAGCTTTATTTTTCATTACCAGCTAAGGAATATATTGAGCTAGTCAATAAGTTTTACAAGGATTCCGAAACAATCTATCTAGATAATAAAGTATTAAAAACAGCTTCTGAAGAATTAAATAGACTTCTTCAGAACTTTTGATTTTACCCAATGAAAATCTGATTTTTTTGGTGTGAAAAATTGTGTTAAGTTGAATTTAAACTGCTTAACTGCAATGACGTATGTTAATAAAGAAGATGCTGAATATCCAATAGAACTTCCAACTGCTGCCCCTAAAACTCCATATTTAGGAATAAGCAGATAATATAATAAGACACTTATTCCCATACCAAATAACGTAATCATTGAATTGTATTCAATCTTTCCTCTTCCTGCAAAGATTTTAGTTAAAATTTTCACTGAAGTTTGCATTACAATTCCTGGTAGGATAAATAAAAATGGCATTACCGAGCCAGCGTATTCTTCTCCAAAAACAACTGGGATAAAAACAAAACCAATAACACCTGCAGCAATTGCTAAAAACCCAACAAGGAAAAATAAAATCCTATGAATTTTTTCAACCAACATCAATTGCTTGCTTTCATCTTTTTCGGCTGAAATTTGATTAAACAAAACCGGGCCTAATGAATCAGGAATAATCCATATAATTTCCGCTAGCTGAACTGCGATTACATATACTCCCAAAAAGTATGAACTAATTGAGCCAAGGAAAAATTGGTCTATTCTCAAGTTAAAGGCCAGAGCTAACCTTCCAAACCAACCTTTCAAACCATAACTTAATATTTGCTTGATAAATAACTTATTCCAAGATAATTGTATGTTAATCTGCTTTAAAACTTTTACTACTGAAATTACAGTTCTAACAGAATTATAAAAAAGAATACAGTAAAGAACAGAAATAACAGTTATCTGTCCAAAAAAATAAATAACCGAAATTGAAGACAAATAAAGAATCGGTTGAAGCAATGTCATGTAATTTATAAAAATAAACTGAGATTTACCGATAAGTGTTCGCTCTGTGTAGAATAAGATGGCATTAAGTGGGATAAGTATTAATAACGGTAAAAGCTCACTAAAATCAACAATAAATTCTTCTGTTAATAAAAATGACGTTTTCCAAAAAACAAACAGCAATATAGAACCAAAAACACCTTGAATTAAAGCAATTAATAATGATGTAAAATATGTGGAGTCGGCTGAATAATCCTTTTTACTTATAAAAAAAGTAACACCTGTACCTAAACCTAAATTGAGAATTGGCATGCTGAATGAATGAAACAATAGTAAATAACTTAATGTTCCTCGAAGGTCAGGTCCCAACACTTTTGCTAAAACAATACTAGTTCCAAACGAAATAGGAAACGAAATAAATCTAGTAAGAAGATTGCTTAAGCTAGAACTAGTTGCAGAACTCGCCATAAATTCATCAATTTTAGGTAAATTTACCTTTTAAGTTTCCAAAGCCAAAAGATGAAAGGAATAAAAAAAATTTGTGTTGTAGTTACGGCAAGACCTAGCTATAGCCGAATTAAAACTGCTTTAAAGGCAATTCAATCAAATAAAACTCTTGAACTAAAGCTAGTTGTTGCTGCATCTGCATTACTTGAAAAGCAAGGAAAAGTAGTTGAATATATTGAAAAAGAAGGCTTTAAAGTAGACGCAAAAGTATATAATGTTCTTGAGGGACATAGCTTAGCCAATATGGCTAAAACCACAGCCTTAGGAATTCAAGAATTATCTTCTGTTTTTTTAAACTTAGAGCCTGATGCCGTAATAACCATTGCGGATAGATACGAAACTTTATCAACAGCAGTTGCTGCAGCTTATATGAATATTCCATTAATTCATATTCAAGGTGGTGAAGTTACAGGCTCTATTGATGATAAGGTAAGACACTCTATTACAAAACTTGCCGATTATCACTTTGTTTCATCAGCAAAAGCTAAAGAGAGAGTTTTACAAATGGGTGAATGGGAAGATAGAGTATTTCTGACTGGTTGTCCATCATTAGACTTGGCTCATGATGTTCTTAATAATCCAAATACTTCGTTTGATCCCTACGAAAATTATGGAGGAGTTGGACATAAAATAGACATGAAAAAACCATACATTGTTGTTATGCAACACCCTGTAACTACTGAGGTTGATGAAGCAATGGTGCAAACTGAAAAAACAATTGAGGCCGTTCAAGAATTAGGGATACAAGCCTTTTACTTCTGGCCTAATATAGATGCTGGTTCAGATGGGTCTTCAAAAGCAATTAGAAGATTTAGAGAAAATAATAAAGACAACAAATTTTATTTTTTCAAAAACATGGAATCGAGAGACTTTTTAAACTTAATTAATAACTCAACTTGTTTAATTGGTAATTCTAGTGTTGGAATTAGAGAATCAAGTACACTTGGCATTCCTGTAGTAAACATTGGTACTAGACAATCTTCAAGGGAAAGAGGTCCTAATGTTTTGGATGTGGATTACGTTAAGAATGATATTAAGAACGCAATTGATCATCAAATAAAAGCTGGAAAATATTCGCCATCACATATTTACGGAAATGGTGATTCAGGAAAGATAATTGCCAATATTATTGAAAATACGGAATTAAAAATCAAAGCAACAGGATTTAACTCTTTATAAGCAGGGGATGGCAAATATTCTAGTAGTTTCTTGGTCGGCTCTTCCATACACAAAGACAGCCTCTGCTTTTTTAGCAGAAGACTTAAAAAAAGTTTTAAGCAATCATAACGTTTTCCTTATTGGTGAAGGACCTGATAACACTAATGATAATAATAACTTTTACGTAAATACCCAGATTAAATATGATGGGAAAGGTAAACGATTTTTAAGACCATTAAGACTCTTAAAAATCAGAAAAGTTAAAAAACTTATTAATAGGATTATTTGTGAACAAAATATTGACTCCATTATTGGAATTTATCCTGATGAAATTTTCCAAATGGCCGGATACCTTGCTTCAAAAGAGCATAAGATTAAATTCATTCCATATTTTCATAATACATATTTAGAAAATGTATTTGGATTAAATGTAATCCCGGCTAAACGAATTCACAGTAAAATTTTTGAGAGTCCCGAAATTTTAGTCATTAGCGATGGACTTAAAAATTTCTACGAAAAGAAATATTCTAACAAGTTTACATGTCTAAGACATTATTCCTTTGAGGAAAAATTACATCATGAAACTTTAAAAAGAGATTCAAATTCTGATATTAACTTTTTCTTTGTCGGGACAATAAACGACTCAAATCTGGACGCCACAAGGTTTTTCTGCGAGCAGATTAAGGGTTCGAAAATTAAACTTAATATTAGCTCGAGTATATCAAAAGAACAACTGTTGCGTAACGGCATCATAAACGAAAATGTTAACTATTTAGGATTTGTTCAAGATTTAAGTGAAGAATATGGTAAAAACGACTTCATGCTGTTAACCCATGGTTTCAAAGGGGAGTTTAGTGATGCAGAATATCAAACCATTTTCCCAACAAAAACTGTTGAAATGCTTAGAAGTGGTAGACCAATTGTTTGTTTTTCCCCTGAAAATTCATTCTTAACAGAATTCATCAGAGAAAGAAATTGTGCTAAAATCTACACAACGAAAGCACCTTTTGTAGAAGATATTTATAAGCTGCTCAATAACGAAAATAATTTAACTCAGTTCGTTAATAACGCTCAAGACACTTATGACTTATTTAGTCCAAATTCCGCCAAAAAAGTACTTGAATCAGTCATCTGATATATTTTCAATATACCCGACTGTTGCATCAATCTTTTCAATAATCTTACCTGGATTTCCCATTACTACAGAGTTGCTTGGAACATCAAAGTTTACATAGCTATTAGGAGCAATTAAAACATTGTCTCCTATATGGACTCCACCTACAATAACAGAACCTGTTCCTATCCATACCTTATTGCCAATATTTGGAACCCCCTTTTTACTCCCTCTATTGGCCTGACCTATTGTAACCGAATGAGCTATATTACAATTATCCCCTATCGATGCCCCACTGTTTATTACAATTGTTCCAAAATGACCAATATAGAACCCTTTTCCAATTTGTGTTTTTATCGGAATTTGGAAACTATATTTAGTTGAATAATACCTATGAAGAATTTTAAAGAAAATTGTTAACGGATTTTTACTACTTCCTGAAGAAGCTCGTCTTAAAACAAAGGAATATTTAAACCCAGGTATTCTTATTGCTTTAAAAAGGCTAATATTTCCATAACGATATAAATCAGATCGAATCAATTTCTTAATATTTCCCATGCAACAAATATAATTCTACGTTACCAAGCTATGAAAGCTTAGGTCCAATATTATTAATAATTGTGCTGCCTAAACCCAAAACTTTTACATAAAAACCTTAATTTTACTAATTGTAAAAGCTAAAGTGTGGTTTTCAACTCATTTGAATTCATTCTATTCTTTCTATTTATCTTCTTTGGATATTGGGTTTTAAAAAATAGACTTAAAGCTCAAAACCTGTTATTATTATCCGCAAGCTATTTTTTTTATGGTTGGTGGGATTACAGGTTTCTAGCACTCATCTTTGGAAGTTCGTTAATTGACTATTTAGTTTCGCTAAAAATCGATAAATCAAACCGAAAGAAAGGTTGGTTAGCAGTGAGTTTAGTAATGAACCTTGGCTGCCTATTTACATTTAAATACTTCAACTTCTTCATTGAGTCGTTTGTTGATTTATCGAGCTCAATAGGTTTAAAAACTAATATCACCTCATTAAACATTATTCTTCCTGTAGGTATTAGCTTTTACACCTTCCAAACATTGAGCTATACAATCGATGTATACCGAGAAAAATCAAACCTTCAACCAACTGGATTGAATTTTTTACGTTTGTAAGTTTCTTTCCCCAGCTTGTAGCAGGACCAATTGAAAGGGCATCACATCTTCTTCCTCAGTTCGCTGTAAGGAAAACCTTCAACACAAATCGTTCAATTCAAGGGTTAAAGCAAATTGTATGGGGATTATTTAAAAAAGTGGTAGTAGCTGATAATTGTGCTGGCTTTGTTGACTTCGCCTTTGATAATTTTCAGGACCATTCTGGAATTACACTCATTATTGGTGTTGTTTGCTTCGCATTTCAAATTTATGGGGATTTCAGTGGTTATTCTGATATGGCAATAGGTTTGGGAAAACTTTTAGGGTTTGATTTGATGACCAACTTTAAAGTTCCATACTTCTCTAGAGACGTTGCAGAATTTTGGAGAAGATGGCACATATCTTTATCAACATGGTTCAGGGATTATGTATACTTTCCTTTAGGAGGAAGTAAAGAAGGAAAAACAAAGTCAATTAGAAATGTATTAATAATATTCCTTGTTAGTGGTTTTTGGCATGGTGCTAATTGGACTTATATTGTTTGGGGAGGTCTAAATGGCTTATTTTTTATTCCCCTTCTAATTAGAAATAAAAATCGTAACTATTTAGATACTGTAGCAGAGGGGAAAACATTTGCAAAGATTAATGAAATTAGTAAAATAGTTTTCACCTTTACTCTTATATGCATTGCTTGGATATTCTTTAGAGCCTCTAACCTTGAACAAGCTTTCTTATACATCGGAACCATTTTAGACAATATTCTTCTAATAGACTTTCCTAACTCAGCGATATTAAACCTTTTCCTTATTGGAATTTTGATATTCATTGAATGGGTGGGTAGAGTAAACGATGTTCCCATTGAGTTTAATAATACTTCAAGACTCTTTAGACAAATTTTTTATGTTGCTCTCGTACTAAGTGTTTGTCTCTTTTTTGATTATAACACAAAAGCATTTATTTATTTTCAGTTCTAATGGTAGTATTTTTTAAAAAAATATCACCCTTTATATGTCTACTAATAATTGTTTTTGCGTTTACTGAATGGTTCTCAAGAACTTCAAAAAATGACATGACATTTAAGAGGGAGCTTATCGACAAAAAAGACCTCGATGGTGTTATTTTAGGAACATCCCATAATTACTTTGGAATCCATCCTGAAACAATGAATAGTAATACAATTATTAACTTGGCTTACCCCGGTCAGTCTTTAGATTATGATGATTTTATTGCCCAAAAAATTGCCCTAAACCCTTCTGTAAAATTTGTACTTATTGAGCTCTCATACCACAGTTTGCCATATACACTCTATTTAAGCAATGGTGGAATAGAACATAGTTTGTATAATCACTACTGGGGTTACGACAAATGGTATGATAATAACATTGTCAAACGATTTTCAATAGCTTATTCCAATGGTTTATCTATTTCATTTAGAAGAGCCTTAAAATGTATTATTAAGAGTAATTATTCTTTAATTCGATGTAACTCTTTAGGAAGTGGTAATAGAAATAAAAACGAAGACTTAATCAAAACAGCAGAAGTTGATTCCAAACGACATAATTTACTTTTTGAAGATCAGCCTTATGTTATCGAAAAGAACAAAAATTACCTCAAAAATATTATCAATACCTTATCTCAAAAAGGTATCAAACCAATTATCCTGATCCCCCCTTGCCACAATGAATATAAACGGAGATTGAACAAAGATAATTTCCAGATTTTCCAAGATCAAATAAATGAATTTAAAAAGCAAAAAGTAGAAGTATGGGACTGCATGGATTTATATTTAAATACAGATTCTATATTCTCTGATTCCGACCACTTAAACAAACAAGGAGCAAAAGTGTTTAGTAAATATTTAGAAGAACGAATTAGTAATGAACTCTGAACAACATAAAGGGCCTTCTTCTTTTAATTCCTATCAGTGGGTTTTTTACTTACTGTTCATTTATTCATATCTAAATATAGGCGTATTAGTTACTAGAATTTTTAAGCAATCAATACCAATTAACATTGTGATATTTGTTGTTGCTTTTGGGTTTATTATATTAAGAGCACCATATAAATTCTATCCTAAATACTCTTTTTGGGTATATATTTTCTTATTTCTTTTTGTATTAGGCGGCTATATTGGCCCCAGTGCAGATTATGGTTACCAGTCAATACAAAGTATTTTTAAGCATTGGATAGTACATTTGGGACTACCTTGGCTTGCACTAATTTCCGTTGAAAAACAACATTTTAGATTTTACTTAAAGACTATATTAATTTTAGGAGCTGCTGGAGGAGTTTTTTCCTTAATTCAAATCCCATTTTTCTCTGTATTTCAAATCATTATTGGTTCATCAACTGTTAGAACTGCAGGTTTTTGGTTTAATCCCAATAATGCCGCAATGATGCTTCTAGCAACACTTTTCTTAACGGGAAGTTTTAGTTCCTCTAAAAAAATACTCGTATTGATTCTTAGGGTTCTAATTATAGTTGGCATCATTACTTCATTTTCTCGAACAGCTATTGTTTTACTTTTTCTTGGTGGAGTGTATTACGCTTTCGTAATGAAAAGAACTAAGCTCATTATTCTTACTTGTGTTGGAGGAGTTGTTTTTTCGATAGGGCTTGCAATTAATATGAGTAAGTTCTCCGAACATCAACAAAAAAGAATAACCTCTTTGGTTCAAATTGCATCAAACGATGAAGTTGACGCGGACAACAGATCTGCCTTGTGGATTTACGCTTCCGTTGCTGTACTAGAGCGGGGTCCCATATTTGGCCTTGGACACACCTCTATGGATCATATTGTACCATTGGCAGCAAGGGGCCTAGGTCCCCACAATTATTTTATATGGATATGGGGTAACTCTGGCTTAATGGGCTTATTAGGTTTATTCATTTATTTAATAGCAATGTACATAATTGCTAAGGGAATAAGGGTTAGGAATATTAAAGCGGGTGCTTTAATAATTGTAATTACCATTGGCGGCTACGATATTTTAGCACATGATATCATGTCTCATCAAATGACTGGAACTTTAACAGCAATGCTAATCCTATCAATTTATCATTTTCGAGAAAAAAATCACTTGCTTGAAAAGAAAGTTAAGCTTAAGTAATGCCATTCTAAATAAAATCATTTACTAACAATATCCTAACGGAGATAATTACTACCCCACTTATGATTGCGGGGATAATACTTAGCAGACCTAAGTACTGCCGAAAAAGGTATTTATTCCTTTATTTTGGTAATACTTAATTTAATAATTTCGACATTATTATAAGGTATTCCCGGTGGGATTAAGTTTTATATTAGCAACAAAACATACGAAGTAAAGGATATTATTTTAACCGTTTTTTCTTTCGCTTCTATTTATGGATTAATATTTACAGCAATTGTTTTTATGATATGGAAATTCGGATTTTTCTTCGAAATGGGGAGTCGATTTTCCTCAAGAGAAATCACACGTATATCCTTTTTTTGCTTAACTCTAAGCATTAATATTTTCCTAAATAAAGTATTAAGGGGAAAGGAAACTTCATTCCCAAAAACTACATTTATATTGCCCATATATTTGTTACGGGAGCTCTACTATTGTACATCCTATTCAAATACGGTTTTCTGTTGAAAATAAACTTGAGATACTTTAAACAATCTATAAAGTAAGGTGTTAAGGTTTGGCCAACCGAGCAATTAACTAGAGTAACCAGTAAGCAAGATCAAATTTTTCTGGGGTTATTCTTCCCTTCTGGAATTCTTAGTGTTTACTCTATTGCATATGCATATTCGGGATTGGTAAATAAAATACCTAATGCTATTATTCCTGTGTTTTTTAATCAGGTTGCTGCTAACTACAATAAAAAGTTTAGGCTAATTGTTACTCTTCAAGTTTTAAGAATTGTAACATAATTACAATTATTGGCCATTTTATTCCTTGGATTAATTGGTTTTTGGGTAAGTCCTCTTGTGTATGTAAACAACTACAATGACGCTGTTTTTTTAATGCTTATAATTATTCCTAGCTTTCTCTTTTTTCTTTCTCCCAAGTCATCATTCAATACTTTTCGGCTATAAATATGCCCTTTAAAGGAAGTAAAGTTAAAATGTTTGGTTACGCAACAGGGATTCCATTGACCGTTTTACTCGTGTTAAATACATTCTACGGGTGCAGCGGTAGCTCATTTAATGGGTTCTATCATTATTGCATCAATGTCCTATTATCAATTTGCAAGTTTAAATGATGTAAAGCTTAAAGAAGCTTTGGTGTTAAAAAAGAAAGATATATAAGGTATCTTGTCATTGCTTAAAAAAGATAAGGTTCTTGAAGAGAGATAAACTAAAAATCAATATCGAAAAGCACCCCAAATTAATCGCGATTATTTGGGCGGTAATTATCCTAACGTACTTAAATATTTCGGGAATTTCAAAAGCACTACGAGGAAGTTCTTTTATGTTGAATCCTTTATTTACAGTTGGTTTAACAAGTATTGCTTTCTTCTTACCCAGTAGTTTAAGTTTCATAAACTTGTTAAGTTCATTAGCGCATTTTTCATTGTTTATCTTCTATTTGGTTTTTTGGGTTTAAAAGAATACCCAAATGATTTATGGCGATACCCAATTAAGTTAGCGTCCTCAACTATTGCTATTCCATTCACTATATATTCTCTTAAAAGAGAATTAAGCAAAAGTAAAATCCAAAAGGTTTTAATATATCTTATGCTTGTTTCAGCAATCTTTACTATCATTCAATATTTCTTTTACGACTTCTTTCGGCCAATATGTATGGCTATTGCAAATCGACCATCCGGATTTTGGATTAACTCTAATTTGGGAGGGTTTATTTTGTACTTAACATATACTTACTCTTGATGATGAGCTCAATAAAAAATGGCTGATCAAACTATCAAGATACCTTTGTTTAATCGCCATTTTACTTACATTCTCTAGGACTATCTATTTAATAACAATATCCACGTTAACTGGTTTTGTTATTCTTAAACACAGTAAAAAATATTGGAAAAACTCTCTTATTCTGTTCTTTACAGTAATCATCAGCTTTGGTAGTCTTTATCCTACTTTTAATGAAAACCAAAGAAACAGGCTTCTTTCTTTTTTCCAAGCTGCAAAAGGTGATGAAATAAAAGTGAACACTAGAAAGTATGTGTGGACATACTCCTATAACCATATAACCACCAATGCTCCAGTAAAAGGAACAGGGCATTCAAGTATGAATAATGTTGCTCCATTTGAGGGGGGTAAATTAGGACCACACAATTTTTATTTA
>Ga0181590_10003663_pt1 | contig 12804 bp, 14 predicted proteins | sample 071ome_34_FD_132446 | JGI IMG/M metagenome (GOLD analysis project Ga0181590, IMG submission 132446) | Coastal salt marsh microbial communities from the Groves Creek Marsh, Skidaway Island, Georgia - 071411BT metaG (megahit assembly) | ecosystem: Environmental > Aquatic > Marine > Intertidal... | reverse complement strand
AAGTAGTAATAAGTGATATAGTTAATAAAAATTTCTAATTGTATAAAAATTGAACGAACTTAATTAAAAAAATATTATTTTTAAATAATATACGGAATATGGAAACAAAAACAATTAAAATTAAAAAACAAAAGAAACCATCATACTATAATAAAGTAATGATTACCAAAAAGATACATGTTCCAATAGTAAAAGTAGGTAAAGACCTTAAAGAGACACTTGAAAAATACATATCTAGTGAAGTAGAAGGAAGATGTATTGAAATGGGTTACGTTCAACCAAAATCAGTAAGAGTGTTTTCGTATTCAAGTGGTGAATTAAAAGATAGTTTAGCCATATTTGATGTAGTATATGAGTGTATGATTTGTCATCCTGTAGAAGGAATGGAAATAGATTGTGTAGCATTGAATATTACTGAAACAGCAGGTATTCGCGCTGAAACACAAGAAAAACCCAGTCCTCTTATTATTTATTTAGCTAGAGACCATAATTATCAAATCCCAGAATTTTCAAAGGTTAAAGTCGGCGATAAAATTAGGGTTAAGGTCATAGGTCAACGTTTTGAACTTAATGATAGTGCTGTATCTGTAATTGCTGAATTGGTTGAAAATAAACCTAAGATAAGCCGTAGACGATAAATTGAAATAGAAACTAATTTTAGTTAAATAATATAAACATATAATAATATTTTTTTATAATTAATATGAGTGATATAAGCAGACTCAAATCATTAAAAAAAAATATTGAAAATATGTCAAAGACACATCAATTGGAAGTATTAAGAATATTAGTAAAATCTGATGTAAATGTGAATGAAAATTCTAATGGTGTTTTTGTGAATTTATCAGACCTTAATGAGGAGACATTAACAAGTTTAAATAATTATACAAAGTATGTATCCGAACAACAGAGAGAATTAAATAATATAGAACAACAAAAAGAACATATAGAAAACGTATTTTTTAAAGATAATAAAGATATAGAGTCTAATACAGTAATAGCCTGTGATGAAGAATAATATAATAAATGATTTAGAACCATTTATGTTTACTTCTCAAAATTTGAATAGATTTAATCGTTATATAAATTTTATAAGTGAAAACAACAACACTGGTAAAACAAATAAAAATATTATTATTCAAAAGAAAAATAATATTTCAAATGTGAAGAAGAAGTTTTTTTCAGTGATTGAAAATGATAAATTATTTTGGTATATTTACATTATTGTTAATGGTATTGATAGTTATTATATGAATAAAAACAACATTTATAAAGAAGAAAAAAATTTTAAATTTAATTGTATCCCATTATTGAGAGAAAAAAAGAAAATATTGAAAAGTATGAAAATTAATGTAAATCATGTAGAAAATAATTTAATTAATTCTAAACAAATTGACATGAATACAACACATGCTTTATGTATTCTTTTTAATATATCGTTAATATTTTATAAAAATCCTGTATATTATGAATTTAATTATGGAAAAACAAAACATCTAATTGAAAAAAATGATAAAGAAATCATATATTATTTAGAACCAAAACAAGATAAAATAAATAAAATAAGAGAGAAAAATTATTTTATAGATTTGTTAAAACCAATAAAAGGTATAAGTTCGTATAAATTAGGTGAATTACAAAAAATGGCAGATAAGTTAAATATAGATATTGTATCAAATAATAAGAAAAAAACAAAGAAAATAATATATCAAGAAATCATAATTAAAATAGAAAAATTGATGTAAATATTATAATTTAACAATATATATTACCCATGTCTAATAGAGAAAGAGAACCTATAAATACAATGGATACAATTATTAGTAAATATATGGAAAATTTAATTACTAATCCAGACTTAGAATGTGAGGTTCGTTTTGGAACAGCAAAAAATATGAAACCTATATCAAAAATCCAACAAAATAATATAGTAAAACGCTTATTATCATCAAATTTCTTAATTATAAAGTCACAAAATATGTTGCGTATAAATAGTGAATATACTGACGATAGAACTGGTGAAACAAAATTATCTAATATTCGTGCTGAAATAAATGGGTTAAGTAATATATCTCAATATTGTAAAACAAATAGTATTGAAGATAAAAATGGAAAACTTATGTGTGAATTTGTAAGAAAATCGTTTTTCAAAGATGGTGATGAACCAGTTTATCCAGTAAATATGAATGATTTTAATTTCCGTGTATCTCTCAATTCAGAAAAGAGTTTATCTGTAAATTCTGGTATTGTAAGTAATATTGTTAGAGAATGGAATAATAACAAAAAAACTTTTAGACTTATTAATAGAAGCACACTTTATAATGAATTATATCCAGTAAGAGTCGATGTTAGTGTAGTAAAAAGTTCTGGTTATATTAATAATAAACCAATATTATCTTATAAATTTGAAGAATCAAATGTTATGAAATCTATGGAAAGATATGAAGTTGAAATTGAATTATTGAATAACAAAATTGGCTCAGGAACTGAATTTGATACAGTAGAAAAGACATTATTTGCTTTAAAAAAGGTAATACGTTTTGTATTATCAGGTATTCAAGGTTCAAACTTTCCTATTTCATTTAGAGAACAAAGTGCTGTATTAGATGATTATATGAGTTTGATTTTTAGAGATAAATATAATAGAGACTCACAAATAAAACCTAAAAATTTTATAGGTCCATCTTCTTTAACTCTTCAAATGCAAAATATAATAGAAAAGGATGATGATAGTAATGATAATATTCCAAATATAAGAAAAGATTATTGTGTAACAGATAAAGCTGATGGTGATAGAAAGTTATTATTTATTAATAGAAGAGGAAGTATTTATCTTATTGACACTAATATGAACGTTCAATTTACTGGTTCTATGACAAGAGATAAGAGAATATTTGATACACTTATTGATGGAGAACATATATTGCATAATAAGAATCGTGATTATATTAATTTGTTTGCGGCGTTTGATATATATTACTATAATGGAAGAGATGTAAGAGATTATGGATTTATAAATTATTCAAAAGAGGACCCAAGAAAATTCAGATTACCAATATTAAGAAGTGTAGCTAAAAATATTAAACCAATTGGTGTAAATAAAACAATTTTACCAATTAGAATTGAAAGTAAATCATTTTATGTATCAACAAAAAGAAATAGCATTTTTGCGAGATGTGGCTATATTTTAAGTAGAGTCAATGATGGGGTTTATGAATATAATACTGATGGTCTTATATTTACACCAACAAGATTTGGTGTTGGTGGAGACAGAATAGGAAAAGCATCACCACCATTTAAAACTACATGGAAACATTCGTTCAAATGGAAACCACCACAATTTAACACAATTGATTTCCTTATATCAACTAAAAAGAATAGTGATGGCAAAGAGTTTGTAGGTAACATGTTCCAATCAGGAAAAGATATGGAGGATGCTACAGAACTATCCCAATATAAAACACTTGTATTAAGAGTAGGTTTTGATGAAAGCGTTCACGGTTATATAAATCCATGTAATAATATATTAGAAGAAGACTTTGATAATGAAGACGATACTACTAGATATAATAGAAGAAGTAATTATAAACCATTACAATTTTTCCCAACAAATCCAACAGACAATAAAGCAGGTATATGTAATATAATGCTTGAAAATGATTCAAATGGTGACCTTGTTATGTTTACAGAAGAGAGAGAAATAATAGAAGATAATATGATTGTTGAATTTAAATATGATATGGACCGTAAAGATATGTGGAAATGGATTCCACTTAGAGTAAGATATGATAAGACAGCAGAATTTAGAGCAGGTGGTAAAAATTATGGTAATGCTTATCATGTTGCTAATAATAATTGGCACACTATACATAATCCAGTAACAAGTAAAATCATATCAACTGGTGAAGGTATTCCACTTGATTCAGGAGATGATGATATATATTACAATCGTGTATCAAATAAGTCAACAACAAGAGGATTAAGAGATTTCCATAATTTATTTGTCAAAAAGAATCTTATAGAAAGCGTATCAAAACCAGATGACACATTAATAGACCTTGCTGTTGGAAAGGGTGGAGATATATCTAAATGGATAAAATCAAAGTTAAAATTCGTTTATGGTATAGATATATCAAAAGATAATATTGAAAATAGACTTGATGGTGCTTGTGCTAGATATTTAAATTACCATAAAAAGTTCAAGAATATTCCATATGCTATATTCCTCAATGGTAATTCAACTGTAAATATTAGAAATGGAGATGCTCTTTATACAGATAAGGCAAAAATGATTACAAAAGCTATATTTGGAGAAGGTGCGAAAGAAGAAGATAAATTAGGAAAAGGGGTTTATAAGAGATTTGGAATAGCTAGTAAAGGATTTAATATTTGTTCTATACAATTTGCGATTCACTATATGTTTGAAAATCAATTGACATTTAATAATTTCCTTAGAAATGTAAGCGAAACAACTGAAGTAGGTGGTTATTTCATAGGAACATGTTATGATGGTAAAAAAATATTTAATCTCATGAAAAACAAGAAACAAAATGAATCATATATAATTAATGATGATACTGGTGAAAAAATGTGGGAAATAACAAAAGATTATGATAGTGATGAATTCAAAAATGATGTAAGTTCACTTGGATATGCTATTAATGTATATCAAGAGTCCATTAATAAAGTATTTAAAGAATATCTTGTAAACTTCGAGTATCTTGATAGTGTTATACAAAATTATGGTTTCCGTAGATTAACACGCGATGAAGCAAAAGATTTGAATTTCCCTTCATCTGTTGGTTCATTTAAAGAATTATATGGTATGATGACCCAAGAAATAGAACGTAATCCAGAAATTGGTAATAATTATGGTAATTCTATTAATATGACAGAAGGAGAGAAATTAATATCATTCTTGAATAATTATTTCATCTATAAGAAAGTATATGATGTTGACGCTAATACAGTATCAAAAGAAATAATTGGAAGAAGCGAAGAAGAAGTATTAGATGAAGAAGATGAAACAAAAAAGGCGCAAAAAGCAGTTGAAAATGTAATTGCTTCCACAAGACCATCCAGACCAACTAGAAAAATAAAATTATCAGGTAAAGCAAAGAAACTTTCAAAAAAATTACGTCTTCAACAAAAAGAAAAATAAATTTAAATAGTATATAAATTAGTTAAATAGTTCATTATATAGATTATAGTTATATAATGAATGTTTATTCACTACCATATGTAAATTATGATAATACTTTTTTTAATCATATAAAACCAAGGTTTGATGATATAAATAAATGTAATGTTATAGTAAATAAGACACTATTTAGTTATCTTAATAATGTTAAATCACAAATAGATACATGTTATGATGAATGGGATAAAATAAAAAAATATACAAATACATATGAATTTATACATAATATTATACCAGGTGTTAATAAATCTATATCTTGTAAGAAACCATTATCTAGGTCATATTTTAAAATGATAGAAATTTGTAAATCATTAAATTTATTAGATGAATTGCCAGAAAATTGTAAAACATATCATTTTGCTGAAGGTCCAGGTGGTTTTATACAAGCATTAGTTGATATGAGAGATAATAAAAATGATAAATATTATGGAATGACCTTAATAGATTTAAGCAATGAAAATGTTCCCGGATGGAATAAAAGTTCTTTATTTTTAAAAGAACATGAAAATGTTATAATAGAAAGAGGTAATACTGGTGATGGTAATTTATTTGATGTTAAGAATTTGGAATATTTGTATGTAAATCATAGTTCATCATGTGATTTAGTTACAGGAGATGGAGGATTTGATTTTTCAATTGAATATAATAATCAAGAAAAACATAGTATTAAACTTATTATTTCACAAATTGCTGCTGCTATATCATGTCAGAAAAAAGGTGGTAATTTAATATTAAAAGTATTTGATACATTTACTGAAACATCAATAGATATAATTTATTTATTAATGAATTTGTATGAAAATGTTAGTTTTGTAAAACCATGCACCAGTAGGTCAGCAAATTCAGAAAAATATATTATTTGTAAACATTTTAGACTAGATAATGCTGTAACAGTAACATCAACATTTTATGATGTTTTAAATGGATATAGTGACGATAAATATATTTCAAGACTTTTAGATATAGATATTCCATATAGAATAATTAAAAGTATAGAAGAAATTAACTCTATTTTTGGTCAAAGACAAATAGAAAATATATCATATACGTTACAACTAATAAATAATAAAAATCAAAATGTAATAAATCGTTCAAAAAAGAATAATATAGATAAATGTATTAAATGGTGTAAGAAATATGACGTATCTTATAATAATATTAATATAAATTTATTCAAACAATATATATCAAAAAATAGTAAATATAATTAAATATAAAAATTTTACGCTATATAATATAATACGATACAGAATGGAGATATTAAAATTTTTATATTTAAATTTTAAAGATAATAAGAAAGAGAGATTAGAGATGATATTGGAACCATTTCAAACTATTTTACAATTATCTCTCTTATCTTTCTATCCAGTTGGAACAAAATTGTCAATTTCTAACAATATAGTTAAAATACATGAGTCTAGTTGGACACAAAGTGTTGTTAGAAATTATCAGTCAGATAAGAAAAACGACCTTATATACTTGTTTAATGTTATAAAAAGATTTCATTATTTTTATGATTATTTAAAAACAAAAAACAATACGTTTAAGTTGTATAGTAAACTAGTAAAATTAAGTAAGGATGGAATTGAAAAACTAATATTAACATATTCAGGTAATGGAAATCATCATCTTATACAAACTTTAAACTTGTATAAAATATTAATTGATAATCCAAATACATATTCCCATTTTAATGTAATGAATGGAAATAACATAGCAAATGAAAACATTGTAATTGAAAACAGTAATAAAAACAATGTTGAAAACAATAAAAGAGAGAAAAATAAGAAAAAAGATAAAAATGATAAATCAAAGAAAGATAACACAGAAATAAGTGAAGATTTAAATTCTAATACTAGTAATACAATTGTAAATGATTCATCAACAAATATGGACGAACATTTCAATAGAGATATTGACAAAGTATTTAAAAAAATTACAAATTTATATGACAACGCACACTTTATAATTATTTTAAATTTATTAAACTTGATTGAGAAAGATCCACAAAATGTAATATATTACACAAAAGCAATTGATAAAACTATGATTCCAATAGAAAATAGAATAAAACAATGGATAAATGATAATATTATATTATAGTTTTGTAAGCATAATATATACTTCTTCATTTCTATCAATTGCTAATACACCTTTAATTCTTTTTCCTATTGCTGGAAATGGTATATCAACTTCAATTCTTTCATTGGAATTCAAATACTTATTTATTAACATATAAAGTTGTCTTATTTCAGGGTATTGTGGATTAAGATGCATATTATTTAATTGTTCGAATAATGGTCTAACTTGTTCGTTTTTTTCTTCTCTTGATCTATATCTAAATTCATTATTTCTCATTTCCTTTCTTAATTTATTTTGTTTTGCTCTATCTTTTTTACCCATACTTATATATAAATTGTATGTTATATATAAGTTATTTTTAATACTTTATTCTATTGTTTGTAAATATTTTTGATGTTTTTTTGTTTTTGCGTGCTGTGCTTTATTACGATATATATAACTTCCTCCACATTCACATTCGAATTTCTCAAATAATTTTTCTTTATTCTGTTCTCTATAATTTTTAGAATATTGTTTATTATATTCTCTATATTTCTCTCTTTTTTTCTTTGCTTTTACTTTTAAAACATCCTTATTTATCTCTCTATATTCTGTAATATATTCTGATTTTGGTTGTTTTTCAATTATCTTTTCTTTATTATTTTCATTATTTTCATTATTTTTATTATTTTCATTTGATTTTTTACTTTCTTTCTTTGTTATATAATGTTTTTTATTGTTATTTAAATCAGCATTTTGTCTTTCAACCCATTTTCTTTCTATTAATTCTGCTTCTCTCTTTGTGCAATATATTTTTTCTAATTCTATCATATTCCAATTTTTCCAACCGCCAAATTGTCGTATACATTCATAAACTGGATAATTATATAAATTTTCATTTTTATCAATAACACGCTTTTTATGACATTGTTTTCTTTGTTTCCATGCCCTCGTGCTTCCTACATAATTATGTAATACATCTAAATCTTTACAAACTATATTATAAATTGAATAATTATATCTCTTTTGTGTATTTTCCATACCTTTATTAAAAGTTATTTATAGTATATTTTGGTATATTTATTTATATGAAATTTTTCTATAAATAAACATATTTTATATTATATTATCTAGAAACAATCATCATCAATATCAAATGTATTTTTATCTTTTGTTTTGTTAGCAAGTGCGTATTGTGATACTCTGGATTCAAAGAAATTAGTTTTTCCTTCAATAGAAATCATTTCCATGAAATCAAATGGATTTTCTGAATTATATATCTTTTTACATCCTAATTGAACTGATAATCTATCAGCAACAAATTCAATATATTGAGACATTAACTTAGAATTCATAGAAATTAATCTACATGGTAATGCTTCACAAATAAATTCTTTTTCTATTTCTACTGCTTCTGAAATAATATTCATAATTTTTTTCTTATTTGGTTTTCTTTCTAAGCAGTTATTAAATAAATATACAGCAAATTCTGTGTGAAGCGCTTCATCCCTTGAAATTAATTCATTGGAGAATGTTAATCCAGGCATAAGTCCTCTCTTTTTTAACCAATAAATAGCACAGAATGAACCTGAAAAGAATATACCTTCAACACAAGCAAAAGCTATTAAACGTGTCGCAAAAGATGAACGATTATCACCAATCCATTTTTGTGCCCAATCTGATTTCTTTTTAATACAATCAAATTCGTTAATAGCATTAAATAATTTCATTTTTTCTTCTTGATTTTTAACGTATGTATCAATTAATAATGAATAGGTTTCACTATGTATATTTTCCATTGCTATTTGGAAACCATAAAATGCTCTTGCTTCTGCTAATTGAACTTCAGACATAAATCTCATACCTAAATTTTCTAATACTATTCCATCTGAAGCAGCAAAGAAAGCTAAAACCATCTTAATAAAATATTTCTCATTTTCTGTTAATGTTTCCCAATGTGTCATATCTTTGGATAAATCTATCTCTTCTGCTCTCCAAAAACATGCTACTTGTTTCTTATACATATCCCATATACCGTGTTCTTTTATGGGGAACATAACATATCTACTATCATCTTCTTTTAACAATGGTTCTATTTCTGTCTTTGACATTTCCTAAATAATTATTATTTAGATTTTTATATGATTTCTAAATAATATTTTAGACTACATATTTTAAAAAATTATATTAAAGACCTCATTTTTGTTATTGAAATAATGTTAAATTTAAAATATATATTTTAATATATAAATATGGATAATTCAATTATTAATTTGGCTAAAGAACATAAATCTCTCAAAAATATGGAAAAATTATTAAAAAATAAACAAAAGTTTAGAATGAATAAACTTCAACAACTTCGTAAAATATCTAATTCTAATCCATATTTAAACCATGTTATTAGTGATTATAAAAGTAATTTAAATAATGAAAATGAAATTAAGCAAAAACAAATTAATGCTTTAAAAGAATTATCAGAATACATTAGTCATGTTACTAATAATAGTAATATATCTAAAAAAATGGCTGAAAATAGTAAAATACATCAAAACGAAATTTTAACACATATTAAACACTTACAATCACAGTAAACTTAATTACCATTTTTCTTCATCCCATACAATATCGTCACCTCTTTTTGTATTATATTTATTATTTAAATATTTTCTACATTTACGCTGAAATAAACGCAACCAAAATGTTTTTAAAATAGCAACACATTCACCGCCTTCTAATTCTTCTGGTTTAACAATTTCAAGATTATAATATCTATTACTTTTGATTATTTTATTATAATTTCTTATAGTTGGATGTTTTAATACAATAAATCTCTCATTATTTTCACGTAATATTTCAATAAAATACTTGTAATCATTATTAAAAAATTCTTCTGGTCCAATCTTTAAATTTAACAAAAAATAATTATCTATATCTGGTGTTGATTGTTCTGTAAAACCATGAATAGTTCTATTATATATTTCGCATATACCAAGTGTCATACTCATAATGGGATAGTTGTTTTATATAATAATAATTTTTTAAACCATTTTTAATCTATTTTCCATCTATTTTCTCTCTAATAATATATAATGGAAGCTGTTGCGAGAGATTTATTAAAAAACAAAAATGTTCTTAGACTTATGACTGTTGTATCTATTATGAATTTATTTGGTTATGTATTGGTTAAAGATTTAGATGCTGTTGCTATATTCTTAATTACTGGTTTTGTTACATCTTACTTTAGTAAAAACATGATTGTCATTATGTTATCCGCATTACTTGTAACTAACTTTGTCATAGCATCTAAAAATTTCAATAGAATAAAAGAAGGTTTAGATAATATGAAGAGAGAAAATGATAAAAAATCAAAAAAAGCAAAGAAAGATAAAACTGTAAAAAATGATAAAAAAACAGAAAAAAATGTATCTAAAAATGAAAAGGATGATGAAGAAAAAAAAGATGATGAAAAAGTAGGTGAACTCGACCATGCTGCTACAGTAGAAGCTGCTTACGATCAAATAGACAAATTATTAAGTTCTGACTCAATTAAAAATATGACAAATGATACTCAAAGACTAGCTCAAAAACAAGCAAAATTAATGGAACAAATGCAAAGCATGCAACCTTTAATTGAAAATGCATCTGCTATGCTTGAAAAAATAGGTGGTTCAGATAAATTATCTGGTATGGTTCAAAACTTAACTGGTATGATGACTAAATTCTCTGGGCCTTCTGAGTCTAAATAAGTTATTTAAAGTTTTTAATATTTATTAAACTTTTTTAAAGTTATAATATATATCATATGGCTAAAAAATGTCCTCCAGGAGTTATATGTATTGAAAATGTAACTATTTTATTCTTATTAATTATTATTTTATTCGTATTATTTTTCTTACAAAATAGACAAAATAATAGTAATAAAAAACATGTAAAGAGAGAAAATAAACAAAATAATAATTCTTATTTTAATTCTCTCTTTGGATTAATTTCAAAACCATTTTATTCATATTCTAACATACCAAATGATGTTTTATTAAATCCATATGAACCTCCTTTAAGAGATGATAGAATTATTCCAAATAGATATTTTAATGAGAGAATACCAATAAATATTCCTACTAGTTCTGTTGACGCACCATTTAGACAAGTTGGTATTTTAACTAGAATGAATGGACCTGAAAGTATTCTTCCACTCATGGGAAAACCTTTATTTACTAATAGAGATAAATGGAACTTTTATACTATGAGTGATAAGAATAATATGATTAAATTACCTATTACACACAAAGGTAAAAGTTGCTCTAATGAATATGGTTGTGATAATCTTTATAATGGTGATGTTGTTTATGTAGAAGGTTATAATGATACATTTAAAGTTACTGTATACGATAATAATACTATTAGATACATACCTTATATTTAATGAGATGATTCAATTTAATATTATAATTATAAACATATTTAAATTTATAATTATATCTATACATAATGAATAATATGACGCATAATGAGAGAATTAATCTTGAAATAGTAAATGTTAGAAATGAAGCTTTTAAGAGAAAGTTTGAAGCATTAATATTTATAGCAAGAGGTGATGGTAATAAACTTGGTGTTCATGAAAATAATACATATGTATCATGGAATTATTTACAAGGAATAAATAGATATTATAATGGTGAAACAAGAGATAAAACAATTGAATTTTTATACGAAAATATAATTGAATTTCGTGAATTTTATAAAATTTTATTTAAATCTATGAATCATAATATTTATGTTAATGAAATAGCACAAATCATAGCAAATAATAAAGCTATTATTAATTTATGGTGTGATGGTATAAATGTATTGAAAAAAACATACAAAGATGATGAAAATACTATTTTAAAATTAAATCACATTTATAATATTTTAAATCATATACATAAAAAATCAGTTTAAAATACATAATAATTATTTATTTTAAATTGAATTATATTTTTAATTAAGCAAATCTAACTCTTTTTCTAGTAGTAGTATTTCCTTTCTTTAATATAGGTTTGATTTTTCTTGTATCTATACCAGCATTTTTTATTGCATTTAATAAATCTCTATCTCTGCGATATTTTTCTCTTCGGGCTTTATTTCTTAATAATCTTTGTATTTCATCTTTATCTATTGGTTTTACTCTTGGTGATTTTACACCTAATTGTTTTCTTAAATCTTTTAATACATCGTTACTTGTTTTTGTTTGTTTACGTCTGCGATATCTTTCTCTTTGTAATTGATTTCTTTTAATTCTGTTTAATTCATCAACAATTAATCGTTTAGTTCTAGTATCCAATACTCTATTATTTTTTCTTAATACATCGTTTACTATTTTATTCATTTCACCTATAGTTTCTGGTTTTTTTTGTTGTCTACTTGCTCTTTGTAATAAATCATTTACTAATTTAGTTCTTTTTTCTCTATCTTGTAATGAAGGAGATTTAGGTTTTACAATAGATTTTAATTTATCAACTGCTGCTTTGTATAATACACCTGATATTGTTTCTTCTGGTTTT
>Ga0181590_10003662_pt1 | contig 12806 bp, 4 predicted proteins | sample 071ome_34_FD_132446 | JGI IMG/M metagenome (GOLD analysis project Ga0181590, IMG submission 132446) | Coastal salt marsh microbial communities from the Groves Creek Marsh, Skidaway Island, Georgia - 071411BT metaG (megahit assembly) | ecosystem: Environmental > Aquatic > Marine > Intertidal zone... | reverse complement strand
ATCCCATCTAGAGCATTCATTATAAGTCACACTTCTTGAACCCAATTTGTTCAAAGATCCACTTACTTGGACAAAACTTTGTAAGTACTCCAAACTGAAGCATTACAATAACAAAGATGATTACGTCCCACATCTGCAGAATAACACCGGCTAACAGAACCAGTGACATTAGTAAGTATACAGCTCTTACTGAAGTTATATTTTTCATAGCGATCTAATTGTTTGTATAAATGCAATCTGCATTCTAATCCATACTCTGCGCACCCATGGTAGAGACTTAAAGACCGGCATGTTAAAGAGATCTTCTGGTTCTCTCAACTCTATGATGTTCTCATCTTCTACGCCGATAAACAGTTCTACATTATCTCTATCATCTAGTGTATTCTTTTTCATCGCCCTTGCCCTCTATATTTCTTCTTGTAATTCTTAGAAGATTTACTTTTACTAGTGCCGTTCTTACTGTGTACACCAGGTCTCTTTGTACTAGTTACCTTGATGTTTGTTGGTCCAATATGTTTAGCCATTACTTGTTAGCGAATTTTTCCAGCCCAGCGATTCCAAATGAACCGAGAGTGATGATGGTGAATGAATTATAAATAAACTCTTGTACAACTAAGTCTTTGCCCAGTGCACCCGTGATGATATCTGCAGCCGCAAATAGAACCATAACCGCAAAAGACATGAAGCCTATAATGGTCTTCTCGTTCCATGAATTGTCGTCCTTAAATATTTCCTTGAATGACATGATAGTGCGAATTAATTTCATTAGTCAAATGATGTTGGTTCATACTATAATTTACTAAATTTGTAACTTAATCCCAACTATATATGCATAGAAGATTCGAAATTAGCCTTATCAGCGCTAACAGCATCGCCCTAGGTATTACCTATGAAAAATCCATTGAGCAACTAGAGCCCGATAGCTTTGAAGTTTATCAAGCTACCGTGCTCAGAATTGGTCTAATCTTTATTCAATTTAGAATAGTCACTTTTAGAGATCAGGAGTAATTACTTCACGTAGAAGTCTTCTACTGTATCGTAGGCTTTCCAGCGATTGATAGTGTAAAGAACTGGTAGCACATCGCTCCACTCTTTCACTATCTTGCTGGTACCTTTACGATCTCCGCGTTGGTATACAATATCTTTTTCATCTCCAATACCAACTGCAACCCCTACCCCTACAAATGAAATCTCAACTGCCTTAGCAATCTCACCAAGAGCTCTACTAGAAGCAATAGGATTTTTCATAATACGAGCATATTCTACAGGTGAAATGAACGTAACAAGTTCTCGTTGTTGTTTACTCATCTGATATTGAAGTACACCAAGCACCCTCTTAAGATATTTGTCATCATCATCTGCTCCATCTCTTAATAGTGCAAAGGCATGATACAAACCAAATGAAGCAAGGAAGAAACCAAGCTCAGCTAAAACTTTTAATAAGTTCGCATTTTGATCAGGAGTTAATTCTTCTTTAGCATCGTTAAATCTTTCTACTACATTACCCTGGGCATCTCTCATATATCCTAAGAACGAAACCAGCGTTCTGTAGCGACCTTCAATCCAACCAACGTTCTGATCAAAGTATCTTTGTTTAAATCTTGCTTGGAATGCAGGATATACCCACTTATGGAACTGTGCTACCAGATTACCAATCCAGTTTGATTGTATAACCATTTGATCTTCCTGAGCGTAGTTACCTTGGATATATTCATTCATTCTATGAATACCTTCCGTAATCTTAGCTTTTTCTTCTACTGGTAATTCAAACCCTTCTTTTAATTTACCTGTACCTGTATTAGGGTCAAACTCAAATGCATCATATACAGATAACTCTTCACCGGTTTTAGAATTTGTAAGAGTAAGTGTCATCAGTCTTGCAATACCTGCTTTAGACTGAATCTCATATTCCCCACCTTCTTGTAACATGTATGCCCAGTTCCACATAGGGTTATCTTGTCTACCTTCTGTAGACTGCATACCTCTGATAATTCTAAACTCTCTTACCAACCATTCGTATTTTGAATGGCCTTTAAATGATTTATATCTATCACCATTGGTAGTTTTTTCAGCTAGACCCGTTAAGAAACCTGGAATTGCTTCACTATAAAAAGCTCTTCCCGCATTTAACATTTCTTTTCTACCGTAGAACTGACCACCCGCAGTTTCAATTCCATTGTAGATCCTACCCATAAAGTAGTTATTCAAGTTACCAAACCAGTTAAATCCTACATAAGTTAAAGACGTAAGTGCCTGAACTCTGGTAACAAACTCTTGAGCAGTAGAAGTAGAGAATGCACCATTTTGGTACATAACAGTTTTCATGTAGTGATCTAATCTTTTACCTACATAGCTGTTACCCTTAACAGAATAATCCTTTTGCTTACCTACAGCAGTTCTAATTTTAGATGCGGTGCTGTCCGAAGGTTTATAAGCTCTTTCGTCTACAATTTTCTTAATAGCAAGAACAGTATCTTCTACTTCTATTACTTTTCTGTAATCTGTAGCTTTTTTACGGAACAATAATAAACTTGCTGCAAGATCAGTTGTAATCTCATCTGCAGACATCTTACCTTTTTCGCTTTTAATTCTGCTTTTTAGCTCCTTACGTTTTGCTTGGAACTCTTTTATACTCATGTTTTCACGATCAGCAAGTAATTCTTCTAGCTCATTCTCTAATCTTTCAACACGAGCTTCATTTCTAAGATCACTTGTAAAGAAGATAGGAGGGCTATCACTTAACTGTCCATCTTCATTTTCATATGCTGTTCTTGCATAAGTTTTACCTCTGACATCTACAGCTTTGCCTAACATCTTAGCAGTAAGCTTTAATCTTGCACCACCATCTAGACCTTTAAGCTGATTGATAAAAGCTTTTTCAACCCTCGGTGCTTTACCCAGCATCTTATAGTATACATCTCTAGGTAGTCCTTCGAGTACCTGAGCAAACTCTTTAGTAAAGAACTCATAGAAATCTTTTTGTGCTCTTTCTAAATCATTAGTAGGGTTCATGATTTTAGCATATTGAGCATCAACATAAGATGTACCATCTGCGGATACATCTAAAGGCTCTACATAATCATACTTAACGAACCTTACGTTTTTAAGTAGTCTTGTTCTACCAGCATATGTACCGTCTTTTTCTCTCAATGGTACTAGTATATCTCTAGGTTCTGAATAATACTTACCCTTGTACTTACCATATTCTTCATCTGATATACCCGGACGTTTAACCCATTCTCTACCAGTCCAGTATTCATACTGATTTCTTACAGCTTTAAACTCTGCAGTATATCTATGATGATCTCCATCTGCAGGCATACCGTTTACTCTTTTTTCAGCTCTATTAAATGCACTGTAAGCTGTTTTAGCTTCATAGAGTTTTTTGTTATGCTCTGCTGCTTCTTTTTGAGTGCTGATGTCTGTAATAGGAATATACTCTAGCGGTTTACCTGTAGAGTCTGTAACCTTATCTTTCAATTCATACTTCTTCAACCAGTAAGCACGAGCTGTTTTAGTTACATATCTTCCTACGAATCTACCATTCTCGTCTTTTACGAGCATGAAATCATACAGTTGATCCATCGGTACTCCTGCAACCTCAGCGGCCTTTACAAGATTGTTACCTGCTTCAACAAGTCTTTCTTCAAATAAGCGATCTTGATCTTCAAGTTCAATCTGCTTTCTCTTCATTAATCTATTTACCAGATTCAATAGAGTATCTTTTGAACTTGCAAGATATCCTAGGTTATACTCAAACATATCCATGTCTAGAGCTTCACCATAAACTACCTTACCATCTTGATCTACGTAACCGATTAATTCATTTAATTCTTGTTCAGTAAACATTTCACCTTCCTGACTCAACATATTATTTTGTACAAGGTGTTTTACGTAATCCAAGTGTGCCTTATCCAAAAGCATCTTAGCATCTACAATAGATTCTTTTACGTCTTCTAATAGATTAGCATGCTTTGTAGAGGTTCTTGTAGTAATCTTAGCTGTGTTAAACAGCTCGTATGTTTGAATAAACCCGTTGTATGCTTTTAGAACAGTAGCAAACTCTTGCTTATTCATGTTCTCTGGGTTCTTTACATACTTTATGAAAGCATTAATATCTTCCAGACTATATCTAAGCACTTTACCTAGAGCTAGTTCAAACTGTGCAGACTTCATATCACTTTCAAGAGCCTGTATAAGTGTATGAATCTTATTTAAAGTAGAGTCTTTTGGTTTCATACCTCTACTCTCTTGATACAGTCTTTGAAGTGTCTGCTCTCTAGTGTATAGCTTTTCTAAGTAATTAGATAAGAACTTAGCAATGGTCTCATTATCTGCTTCAGCTGTATTTGACTGTGCAAACTTTTGCTCCTGAGCTGGTTCTTCTTTTGCTTTCTTATTACCCTCTTCTGTATCTGCAAATTCTTTTTCTCCTACATTCAGTGCAGGTACAAGTTTGTCTACTCTAGTTTTATTTGAACTAGCAAGGTGATCCACAAAGTTTTCTTCAATGAATCCTTTAACTACTTGATCATTACCACTACCTTCTATATTCAATAAATAATGAAGTGTCTTAGTATTGTGTACAACAAACCCTTTATTTTCGAGAATACGTTTGTAGGTCTGAACTTGAATACCATGCTTATTTCGTGATGATAAAGCCTCTCCGGTAAACATGGAGTCTTCTGCAGTTATTTCAAATCCTGTATCATAGTTTCTACCTTGAGATGAATTTTTAGATGTCTTAAGGTCTATGATGTCCATACTACCATCTTCATGAATAACCAACAGGTCAATCATACCAGCAACACCTGCTGATTCATCAGCAATTATAACTTGTGGTACTAATACATCTCCAGGAACGAACTCATCTTCTATAACTCGCTCTAAGCTTTTATAAGCTTTTTCAGCTACAGCAAGATCAACGTTCTTTATTTTACCTTTTATCTCATCCCAAGTTTTACCTACAACTAAATCTTCAAGGATAACATCAAAGTCCTGACCAAATAAAAGATTTAATTTGTTTATCTCTTGATCCTTATTAGACATCTTACCATTGATAAGAGTTGTAGTTGATACAAAAGCCTGCCCTGTTTCAACACTATAATACTGATGTGTTTCTTCATCTAGTTCGACCTGCATCGGATCGTTTAACACAAGAGATTCTAATGCTGCTTTTTGCTGAGCACTTAGATTTTTCTTAGCTAATGCTTTTTCTACTTGAGGTTTCATCTCAGGATTAAGTGAGAATCTAGGACCATCATCTTTAATCTGGAAATCAATAGTAAGATCCTTAGTTAGGATCATACTTGCTATTTCAGACAAAGACATATTATTCATCTTTGTAGCATCAACTGAAGCACCTTGCTCGTTAAATGCCTTTACAATAGATCTAATTGTTTCAGCAAACCATTTTACAAAATCAGCAAACTTTTCTGCAAAGGTTTTTACATTACCTCCCTGATCTTCGTACTGCTTGTTTACATGACGAGATAACGCTTGAGTTACTAGTTCAAGCTGTCTGTCTTTAAGATCAAAGTTTTTCTTATTGCTATAGCTGTTTTCAATCTGTTGTGTTAATGCTGGAAATAGTTTTCTAGCTTCACTGAGTAAAGAGTCAAACAACTCTCTATTATCATTGTACAAAGCATCTACAAAAGGATGCATAAGTTCTTCTATAGCAACTTCATTACTAAATCTACCTTCAATTAAGTAAGCAGATCCTTTGTGATAAAAACTTCTTACTTCTTCAAACTTTGTTCCGAATACTCTACGATCGGCAATACCCTCATATATTTTCTTAGCCGTCTTCTCATCAACAACCTTAACATCTAACTGAGGAAAGACATTCATCAAGTGACTGATAATTGTTGCAGCATAACTAGAATCGGAACTAACGGGAATCATGTCTCTTACTGCAGTGCTCGGTAAGATTAATGTTTTCTTCTTACCATACTTTATAACACGCAATGTATTAGGATCTATGCCGTTAGTGTATAGGTATTGTCTTACTTGCTTAAGATTAAAGTTCTCTATGTCATCAGACCCTACTCTAAATGAAGCACCCTTAGCGCTTCTCTGTACTGTCCATCTACCGCGAAGCTTAGTTACAAATCCCTTTTGCTTCATATTGAGCATCAGAGATTCTACCTTTTCTTCATTCTGCTTATTTATGATAGTTCTAGTTTCTTTTACCAGCTTACTTGCTTGTAAAGGAGTAGGGTATAGATCTGTATTATTTTTCTCTTGGTACTTTTCAATAATAAGATTAACTACAGTATCGCTTTTGTATACTGTCTTGAGAGCTTTAAACTCAGGTAGATTTTTATTAAAACACGTTGCCATATCTTATTATTTAGCAGTTTTTGTATTGGTCTATTACTTTCTGTAGTCTTGTATTAAAGTCTGGTTCTAATCCCATTTTAACATCAAGCTTAAATTTATCTAAACTATGCTTTGCTTTAATCTCATCTGATAGCTTGTTATACTCTTCAGCAAGAACAGCATCTTGATTAACTGTTGATCCCGCATTAGTAGTAGGCGCTTCTTCTACAGGAGTAGGTTCAACCGGTGTTTCATCAAACTCTTGCTGCGGTTGAGCAGACTTTAGTTTATCATACAAAGCTTGAGGAGTAATACCCTTATATTCATTTAAAGGATTACCAGTCTCTGCACTAATATAATTTAAACCTTTTGCTCTAACAATTTCAAACTCATCTTCAAGCGCTTCAATATAGTTGATTGGTCCTCCTTGAGATGCAGTAGATGGTTTAGCTGTATTAGCTTGTCTATCATTAACTGCAGGATTACCAGAAGGATTTGTTTGACTTCTATTGTCTTCTTTTGCAGCGGTAATTACTGTATTTTTCTTTAGCGCTCCAAATGTAAACCCTACAGGTGACGCAGCTAAAGATCCTGTACCTGAATCAATTTTAACATATGTGAGTTTAGTTCCCCAGACACCTCCATTATTACTTCTAGCTAGCTCTCTTTCTGCTTTACTGCGAAGGATACTGCTAATAGCATAAACTTCTTTTCCTTTTCTGATAATACTAGGTGCGTGAAGTCTACCACCAACACCCTTCACTGTGTCAAAATAAATAACATCACTTGATGCAATATATTTTTTAACTTCTTCAGTTATCTTATTTTCTTCAAAGGGTATGCTGATTATAATGTTTCCATTACTTTCAGTAACTACCTTTTGACCATCAGTTATAAGATCACTAACATCTTTAAAGTAGTTGTAAGGTTTGCTTACAAACTTCTGGTTCATTACATAGTTCTCTGTAAAGTAGTTTAACATTGTAGCTTTATCTGAACCAAATACTTCTTGGTAAGCCTCATCTGTATTTATTCTTAAAGCTTGAGTTACAGGTGTAGTAGCTTTAAAGAAATCTTCCATAATGAAACCAGGAAGAATATTTAAGAATGAGCCTGATCTAAATCTACCAGCATCTTTTACAAGCAAGTAGTGGAAAAGATCTAATGCTAGGTCAGAATCGTTTTCATTAAACAACTCTACAAAAGAGTTTTGCAGTTTAGAGATTTGATCTTGAGACAGCTTCGCCCAACTATTTGTTTGGATATAATCAATGCCTGTATTGTTTCCCTCTTCTCCTGTTTTAACAGTAAACAGATAATTATTTAAGAAGTAATTGTCCGGATACTTTTCACGAAGAATTTCAACCAAATCTACAACGCTGGATTTCCCCTCCTCTTTGTAGATCATTTTATTATTTAAACTAGCAAGTGCTCTTTTCTTACCTGTTTTGCGTAAGTAATGCATATAAGCAATCAGATCAAAGTAACTCATGACATCTTTGGTTACATCTTCTGAATGTCTTTGTCTAACAGTACCTACACCTGTAAGTGTTCTAGCAATAGCACCTTTAACTTCACTAACACCAGTAGTACTACGTTTAATTACATAAGGTAATGATTGTAGTATATCTTGGTGAATCTCCATTAAAGCTAATTGTAAAGGATCGCTTATATTATTTAAATCATAAGGACTCTTCTGACCATTTAGTCTTTCAATGCTTTCTTGTATTGTGTATACACCATCATAATCGAAGCCTTTAACCATATTACCGAGCTTTGCAATATCAGCAAAGTAAGTTGCTTCATTTGTTAAGCTAAGTAAATCTGATATGATAGATAGGTTTACTAGCGGATCTGGATTAACCAAGTTACCCGCAAGTGTCGCTGTATTAACAGCTCCTGGTTTTAATCTTTTAATTTCCGCTTTAAGTTGATCAATACCGAAATCTTTTTCATCTCTGTATGCCTTAGCTAAAGAGAGCTCGATACTTCTAAAAGAAGATGACGTGGTGAACTGACCCTTACTATCATTAAATCTCTTTAAAGCATCTCTAACAATAGGTTGATTCACATACAATAATGCATTTTTAAGTGACCATCCCTTAGCTACTTTCATTGTAACCCAGGTTAAACCATCAATACTTAAACCTGCTCTTGCTGCTAAACGCTCTTTAGCATTATCCGTCATTGCTGTAATAAGCGCAGATATAATGTAAGCCTTTCGTTTACCGTCTTCTGTCAGGGTAGAAGCGAAGTCTTCTTCTCCCATTTTCTGAAGAGTAGCATATGAAATATTACCCAGTACTGCTGCACCAATATTTCTAGAACCTTCTTTGTTGTTTTTAAATGCAAAGTACTTACCTAAAAGTCCGTGAGGATCAAAAGTTTCTTCACTAAAGATTTCCGCAGCTTCTGGTACTTCAGAAATAATTTCATCAATAGCTTCTTGAATAGGATCAATGTGTGCTACTTGGTATGCAATAGGTGCTTTTTCAACAGCTGTTTTACCTGTTTGTGGTTTAGTAGTATGCTCATTAAATGTCAGCGCAGTCTTAGCATCTAAGATGTAGTTGTTAAGTGCACCGATATTAATATCCATACCGCCGTTATTTTCAACAGCATCTTGATACTCTTTAAAGCTAGCAGGTCTTCCCAATTGCTTAAGAGCAACAGCTACACCAGCTAATTTATCTGAAAGATTTTTTCTGTCTTGTGTTTTAAACTTAACAAACTCAAGCGCATCTATTACGAGTTCTTCTAGAGTTTCAACCTCGTTTTTAAGTAGATCCCTAACTTGCTTGTCCTTAGCAGAGTAAAGCAGGTATTCTAAGTACTTACCGAAATCAGAAGTAGCGGAACCGTATTCTCTAACTCTACCGTCTTTTGTCATGTACCACTCTTTTATTTGAGTGTACAGCTTATCAACATCAAAGTCAGCACCAGAAATTTCAATAAGTTCGTGCGGTGCAACAACCACTGAACCGTAATAACTAGGTAAGAAACCAACTACTCTAATATTAATGGTAGAGTGTTTATCCTGAGAAGGAATACGAATACCAAACATCTTTGCAATTGCCGCCGGTATTTCTCCTTCAAAGTTATGGAACTCTTTAAAGTGAGCAGGAATTAAAACCTCGGTATATCTTTCACCAGTAGGTTCTCCTTTTTCGTTGTATTCTGCAACGTCATGTTTAAGATCATCTACAAAATAGCTACCTACTTTAAAGTCTCCATCTACGATTTCATCCTTAACCGCAACGCCTTCTTTATCTGAAAGAACTTTCCACTTAGTAACGTTACCTTCTTTATCTACTTCTAGTGCTTGCTTAACTACTTTAATACCATAGTTAGATACAAGGGTAAGCGATAAACCGGGGATCTTTTCTCTTAATACTCCACCTGTAAAGTAAGCCATGTAAAGCTCAATAAACTTAGCCTCTACAATAGAGTTGTTAAGATCTGCTTTTAATTGACCGTTATCATCAAGCTCAAATAAATCAATCGCTTGTGCACTACCTCCAGTACCCTTCATGATTTGTGAAGCATACTTAACAAACTTTGCTAAATCTGCAGAAATAGTTCCTTGTTTGGCAGCATCCAGGTCATTAATAAATTCTTTAAACCCGAATACTGTCATCTTACGATTCTGATACTTGATAGTAACTCTTGTGCCTGAAGCTCTACCGTATAGATTTACAAGGTCTTTTGATTTTACAGGAACACCTCTAAACGTGATCTCTAAATTAGGGTCCTGCTCAAGTGGAGCAAGAATCTTAATTTGAGATGGATCTGTGATTTCTAGTTTATTAGAAGGGTTCTCTTGCTGTAGTGTAAGATATCTTGAATTTAGCGGGAAGAAGTTTTCTTTTGTAGCTGATGTAGGATTATCAGCAATGTTTACTTTCATACCCTTAGATGCAGATACAGGTACAGCAATTGAAATTCTATTTCTAGAGTCATTCTGTTCTAGGTTCGTTCTAAGATTATGTAACTCTTCTCTACCCGGTAGTGGTGTAGTAAAGTCAGTTGTAGGGTCTGATGTAAGCGCTTTAGTTAAAACAAAGAATGATGTTTTAATGTATGTCTTACCGTCAAAGTAAACAATCTTCAGAGAGTTTGTTTGACCATTACGCTTAATAGAACCATTCTTACCGAAGATTTCTTCTGCACTAATGTCTTCTCCGTTTTCAATCTTAGTTAAGAAGTCCGCTTGTGCTTGAGTTAATTTACCAAACCCAAACAACATATGACGTAACGCCTTAACTGTACCCCAAGTTTGACCATCAGCTTGCTCTACTTCAGAACCTGTAAACTTACCAAGCTTAGTAGGATCTTTAATAGTTAGTACATCAAACTCTTCAGTACTATGATTGATACCAAGATTCTTAGCTACAATACTGGTATAAGCACTTACACCGTTTGCATTAAGACCTTTGTTACGCTTAACCTCATCGATTACAAGTGTAGAGTAGTTTTCATCATTCATCTTAACACTCTCAGCAATGTCACCTTTTAACAGTGCACTGAACGCTTTTGTGTTTATGATGTCATTTACAATAATCTGCGCAAGGTTATGGTAGATATTATTTTGCTGAAGATTGTATAAAGAGTTTTTCTTAGCATCGAATGTACCTTTAGTACCTTGTACTTTTACCTCTTTAAACCCTTCCTTAACAAACTGAGGAACCCCAGCTGATATTTCGTACTTACCTTCTTTACTTCTATATACAAGGCCTTCATCTATAAGTTGCTCGATGATGCCTGTAATTTGAGAATTAACTGCAATTTGAAGTTGCTCTGCAATTTCTTTTCTAGATACAATCTCAAGTAGCTCTTTACCTTCAGCTGCACCTTCTTCAATTGCCTGACGAAGTTCTCCTACATATGGTATTGTTGTTGTGAGTTGGAGTCCCTTAGCTCTACCTTTACTATTAGGTGTGTTGTAACCAGCTTTAATAAACTGAGGATCTGTTTCTGCAGCAACTCTTGAAATACGTTTTGCTTCTGCTTCAATAAGTGTGATAAACAAATCAACTGCTTCATCAGAAAGAACGGTCTTTCCGTTCTTAGTATTTACAGCTTTTATAACAGGAAGGCTTACAACATCTGCGGTATTAGATGCTTCAATTACACCAACGTTATGGGTACTTGTTGCAACTGTTTTTGCAGATACACCCTCGCCGATCACTTTTGTTTCACCTACACTATACAAAGTAAGGTTGGTTACCAAGTACTGCATTGGGCTCATAGAACCTAATGTAGTTCCTTTTTGATAAGTCTCTCCTCGCTTAAATGTTTCACTAACACTTTGTGCTAAATACTCCAAACGTAGACCATCGATTCTGTCTAACTTCAATCCCGGAAGAAGTGATTTAAACGCTTCAGAATTAAGTAGGAAGTTGTTAGTCATGAAGGCATCTTGAAGCATCTCCATTAACTTAACAGGATCTTTGATGTCTTCTAAACGCTTGTGATTAAATGTTGGTGATTGATAACCATAGACTGTTTCACCTTCAGCATTAACCCAGCTATTTGCACCAACTGTTTCGTCAAACGCAGAAGCAGACTTAGCAAACTTATAAGTACGACCACCTGAACTCTTAGCACCTTCTAGTGTAGTGTCTGTAGAAGACTCTCTACTAAAAATGTTTTTACCGTTTCTGACATCCGTTGCAAGGTAGCTAATACCCTCAGTATCAATTGGTTCTACATTTTTATTTAATTCTATTAAATACTTTTGCGCATCTGTTTTGTTTTCTGCATTTAAAGCAATAGTGTATTCTACAAGAACTGGAGATATTCTAATCCCTGCAATATCTTCTAGATTTTTTACAACTTCTACTATCTTTTCAGAGGTAGCTCCTTGTTGAATTGCAGAGTTAAGTTCTTCTAGTGCAGTTGCAGCTTTAGTATTAAACTGTGTGCCATAGAACTTACGCTTTCTTTCAAAAGCAGCATTCCATAAAGAGAAAATTGTACGAGTATCATCTCTGCGGTTAGCATCAAGAACTCTCACAGCTTGCGTTGAAGGATCAAGACCTATGTATTTATAGTCAATCTTAAACTTCTCAAACCCTTTAAGTACATTCAGTACCAGTTCTGGTTTAGTTAGGTTATCAAGACTTACCGTTCCATCCTCATTTACAACTATACCCGCGTCTTCAAAGAAACGCGTTATAAATGCTCCTGTTTGAGTACCAGGTCTATTAAATAAAGCAAGCTTAGCAAGAGCATCTTTTTCATTTGTTGTATTACTAAGTGCCTTTAAAAGACCATTATAAACAATACCTGACTCTACTACGCTATATAGATTATCTAATGGTACGCCGTATTCATTAACATTGGTATAGCGTGTAGTTGCAATATATCTTCTTAGGAAAGAAGGTAGGGATTTAAAGCCACCAATACTTTCAGATTCTTTTCTAGAATCAGTAGTACTCTTATCACCTATGTCATCCGCCATCTCAGAAATTTCATCTTCT
>Ga0181590_10003659_pt1 | contig 12807 bp, 6 predicted proteins | sample 071ome_34_FD_132446 | JGI IMG/M metagenome (GOLD analysis project Ga0181590, IMG submission 132446) | Coastal salt marsh microbial communities from the Groves Creek Marsh, Skidaway Island, Georgia - 071411BT metaG (megahit assembly) | ecosystem: Environmental > Aquatic > Marine > Intertidal zone... | reverse complement strand
TTCTATCGGTATCACTGGTTATACTGGTTCAGTTGGATATACTGGTTCAGCAGGATATACTGGATCAGTTGGTTACACTGGTTCTAGAGGTTACACTGGATCAATTGGTATTACTGGTTACACTGGATCAGTTGGTTACACTGGTTCTAGAGGTTACACTGGTTCCATTGGCATTACAGGTTACACTGGATCAGTAGGGTATACAGGTTCAGCAGGATATACTGGTTCAGTTGGATACACAGGTTCTCGCGGTTATACAGGTTCTATCGGTATCACTGGTTATACTGGATCAATTGGTTACACTGGATCAGTTGGATATACTGGTTCTAGGGGTTATACGGGTTCTATCGGTATCACTGGTTACACTGGATCTAAGGGTGATGACGGTAACTTTGGTGGAGCAACTTTTGATTATACATTTAGCACAACTACCACGAATTCTGACCCAGGCACAGGAATACTGCGATTTAATAATGCTTCTGATGTTAGTCTTGCAACTGCAATGTATATTGATGATGAAGACGACAATGCAACAGACATTCAAACATTCTTAAGAACAATTGATGATTCTACATCAACTATTAAAGGGCATTTTAGAGTTAGCAATAAAATTAATGCTGACGATTTTGCTCTATTCACAATTTCAAGTATTTCAGAACAGACTGGTTATTTTATTGTAAACTGTGCTTATGTTTCTGGATCAGCAACAGCGTTCAGTGATGCAGAAGATATTATAATCACTTTTGCTAGAACTGGTGATAAGGGCGATACTGGTTTAACTGGATATAGTGGTTCTATCGGTATTACAGGTTATACTGGTTCAGTCGGATATACAGGTTCTCGCGGTTATACTGGTTCTAGAGGTTACACAGGTTCTATCGGCATCACTGGTTATACTGGATCAGTTGGTTACACTGGTTCTGCTGCTGCAATATATGCTGATAGTGCTGCTCCTGGTGCACTTGACGGTAGACTTTGGTTCGATACGACCACAGGTAAATCTTATTTTTACTATAATGATGGCAGTTCTTCTCAATGGGTTCTTTTCTCTGACCCGACAGTAACAGATGGTGATACTGGTTATAGCGGTTCTAGAGGATTTACTGGTTCCAAGGGAGCAGGTTATACTGGATCTGCTGGATACACAGGTTCTAAGGGTGACACCGGATTAACTGGTTATACTGGATCTCGCGGGTATACAGGTTCTGTTGGTGCAACAGGTTACACTGGTTCAGTCGGATATACAGGTTCTCGTGGTTACACCGGATCAAGAGGGTACACTGGTTCCATTGGTATCACTGGTTATACTGGTTCAGCAGGATATACAGGTTCTCGTGGTTATAGTGGTTCTATCGGTATCACAGGTTATACTGGTTCAGTCGGATACACTGGTTCTAAAGGTGATACAGGTTACACAGGTTCAGTTGGATACACTGGTTCTAGAGGCGATACAGGATATACTGGTTCAAAGGGATATACTGGTTCTAGAGGTTACACTGGTTCTATCGGTATCACTGGTTATACTGGTTCTGTCGGTTATACTGGTTCAGTCGGATATACTGGATCAAAAGGTTACACTGGTTCTCGCGGATATACAGGTTCGATTGGTATCACTGGTTATACAGGTTCAGCAGGATATACTGGATCAGTAGGATATACTGGTTCAGTTGGATATACTGGTTCTAGAGGTTACACCGGATCAATTGGTATCACGGGTTATACTGGATCAGTTGGTTACACTGGTTCTATCGGTATTACAGGTTATAGTGGTTCTATCGGTATTACAGGTTATACTGGTTCAGTCGGATATACAGGTTCTCGTGGTTACACTGGTTCTAGAGGTTACACAGGTTCTATCGGCATCACTGGTTATACCGGATCAAGAGGTTATACAGGTTCCATCGGTATTACAGGTTACACTGGTTCAGTAGGATATACTGGTTCTAGAGGTTACAGCGGTTCTATTGGTATCACAGGATATACTGGATCTCGTGGTTATACTGGTTCTATTGGTATAACGGGTTATACTGGTTCAGTAGGATATACTGGTTCAGTTGGATACACAGGTTCTCGCGGTTATACTGGTTCCATTGGTATCACTGGTTATACTGGTTCTCGCGGATATACTGGATCGAAGGGAGATACTGGCACAACAGGTTATACTGGATCTCGTGGTTATACTGGATCAAGAGGCGATAGAGGTTATACTGGTTCAGCAGGATACACAGGTTCAGCAGGATACACTGGTTCTCGTGGTTATACTGGATCAAGAGGCGATAGAGGTTACACTGGTTCTCGAGGATACACAGGTTCAGCAGGATATACTGGTTCTCGTGGTTACACTGGTTCTAGGGGTGATAGAGGTTATACTGGATCTCGCGGTTATACAGGTTCTATTGGCATTACAGGTTACACTGGATCGCGTGGTTACACTGGTTCTAGAGGTGATACTGGATTAACAGGTTATACTGGGTCGGTTGGATACACTGGTTCAGTCGGATATACAGGTTCTCGTGGTTACACTGGTTCTAGAGGTTACACTGGTTCTATCGGTATCACTGGTTACACTGGATCAGTTGGTTACACTGGTTCTGCTGGTACTGATGGTTATACGGGTTCTCGCGGTTATACAGGTTCTGCTTCAGATACAGCAACAGTTGTAGTAGCATCGACTGGACCGACTACTATTGATGGCAATCCGGTCGAAAACGGAGATCTTTGGTGGGATGATGTAAACGGAACATTAAAAATTTATTATGATGATGGCAACACAGCACAGTGGGTTGATGCAACTCCAGCAGTTACAGGATATACTGGTTCTGCTGGAACAGACGGAACTTCTATTTCAGTACAAGGAAGCGTTGCTGATTCAACTGCATTAGCAGATCCATATACTGGCGATTTGGGTGATGCTTATGTAACTCAAGATAACGGACATTTATATGTCGTTTCTCAACTTAACCCTGCAATTTGGAACGATGCTGGAACTTTTGTCGGATATACTGGCTCGAAGGGAGATACTGGCGCAACAGGTTATACTGGTTCTAGAGGTTATACTGGTTCAGTCGGATACACTGGATCAGTCGGATACACCGGATCAAGAGGTTACACTGGTTCTAGCGGCATAACGGGTTACACTGGATCAGTCGGGTATACAGGTTCAGTTGGTTACACAGGTTCAAAGGGTGATACCGGAACGACTGGTTACACTGGTTCTCGCGGATATACTGGTTCTAGAGGTTACACTGGTTCGATTGGTATAACAGGTTATACTGGATCTCGCGGTTATACAGGTTCTGTTGGTGCAACAGGTTACACTGGATCAGTTGGATATACCGGATCAGTCGGTTACACTGGTTCTAGAGGCGATACAGGTTACACTGGATCAACAGGATACACAGGTTCAGCAGGATACACAGGTTCTCGCGGATACACTGGTTCTAGAGGCGATAGAGGTTACACTGGTTCTGCTGGTTATACTGGTTCTGCTGGTTATACTGGATCGGTTGGTTATACTGGATCAAGAGGCGATACAGGATATACTGGTTCAGCAGGATACACAGGTTCTCGCGGATACACTGGTTCTAGAGGCGATAGAGGTTACACTGGTTCTAGAGGATACACCGGATCAAGAGGTTATACTGGTTCTAGCGGCATAACGGGTTACACTGGATCAGTCGGGTATACAGGTTCAGTTGGATATACTGGTTCTAGAGGCGATACAGGTTACACTGGATCAGCAGGATACACAGGTTCAGTCGGATATACTGGTTCAGTCGGATATACTGGATCAGTTGGATATACTGGTTCTAGAGGCGATACAGGTTATACTGGATCTGTAGGTTATACTGGATCAGTTGGTTACACTGGTTCAGTCGGATACACAGGTTCAAAGGGCGATACTGGATTAACAGGTTTCACTGGTTCAGTCGGATACACTGGCTCAGTCGGATACACAGGTTCAAAGGGTGATACTGGATTAACAGGTTTCACTGGTTCAGTTGGTTATACTGGATCAAGAGGCGATAGAGGTTACACTGGTTCTCGAGGATATACTGGTTCTCGCGGTTATACTGGATCAATTGGTATCACTGGTTATACTGGTTCAGTTGGATATACTGGTTCAGTCGGATATACTGGTTCTCGCGGTTACACTGGTTCTAGAGGTTACACTGGTTCAGTCGGTATTACAGGTTTCACTGGTTCAGTCGGATACACAGGTTCGGTTGGATACACTGGTTCAGTCGGATACACTGGTTCTAGAGGCGATACTGGATTAACAGGTTTTACTGGATCAGTTGGATACACTGGTTCTGTGGGATACACTGGTTCAGTCGGATACACTGGTTCTAGAGGCGATACTGGGTTAACAGGTTTCACAGGTTCTCGCGGATATACTGGTTCTAAGGGGGAAGATGGTATATTAGGCGGAGACGGTTATACTGGATCTCGCGGTTATACGGGTTCTGCAGGTGCAACAGGTTTTACACTAGGACGAGGTATTTCTATTCAAGACCCCACATCTGCTGAAGATGTTGTGATGTTCTATAATGATACTGCGGTTACAGTATCAGAAGTTCGTGCTGTATTACGAGGCAGCAATACACCTAGTGTCACATATACAGTCTTGTATGCAAGCGATAGAAGTGCTGCTGGTACAACAATTGCAACTGCCACTGTAACAAATACAAGCACAGGTGCTACCGCAACAATTTCCAATGCTTCGGTGGCATCTGGTAATTATATATGGGTAGAAACATCAGCAACATCCGGGACTGTTGATGAAATACATATTAGTTTAAGTTTCTAAGGTGAATCATGGCTACTAAAACATGGTATCTAGATTCAAAGAATTTTGGTGGTTCAACAACATATGCATTTTTGACAGGAGATTTATCTCAAATTGCAGCGGGTGTGAATCATACAAACACTGGATGGAACATAGGTACAACAGGTTCGGGCAACTATGCATTGATGAGTAACGGTAGTGAAGTTTCGAGAGGCACTTTTTCATCAGGAACGCCGAGTAGTAGTACATCAACAAATATTGAGACTAATTCTACTTTTAATAATACATATAATGATACTGAGACTACAATAGTTCCTGTAAGTGGTATATCGCTGGTTTTTCCATATAATGCAGTATTTGATGATGGCAACTGGACACTAGATTTAGATGTTCGAGCAGAAAGTAGATCATGGTCAGGAGGATCAGGAAGAATTATAGGAAAAATGTGGTATAGTGTTTTTAACAGTAACGGAACTTGGACGCAAACACAAGTTGTAAGTGTTGGAGTAGGAACTGGTTGGGTAAATGGTACAACAATTAGTAACTTGACAACAAGCACTGCACAAACTTGTAGTATTGATTTTGATCCAGGTGGAGTATTACCAGAAACTATTACATTGGCAGCAAATAAAAGTTCTAGTACAGCAGGAAAAAATTCATGCGGATATTTAACATTCGAACTGGCATGGGAGATTATAACTGCAATCGGGGGCGGGGGTCGAAATAACAGCTGTGATGTTACATTGCAAACAGGCACAGGTACAAACAGTGCGTTGACATCACCGACATTTAGAAAAAAGATAAGTGTAACTCAATAGGAATAAAGAAATGGCATTAGATTTTCCGTCATCTCCCAACAACGGAGATACTTATGATGACTCCAATAACACCACTTGGAGATTTGATGGTGTGAAATGGGATGTCATAAACACAACATTGGCAAAAGTTTTCAGTGGATCTAAAGTAACATTGAGTTCTATTATAAATTTATCATCCACATTAACTGCTTTACCTTTCGATACAGAGTCTTTTGATGTTGATGATTATTTTGAACCAGGTTCTCCGACAAAATTTACAATTCGAGAAAATGGTTATTATAGATTACTGGCATTCATACAATCTAGTGCTGATGGTATAGGTTCTCAATATGATATAAGAGTTAGAAAAAATGGCACAACAGATTTAAGCACCACAACTATTGGTCCGAATCAAACAGCAGTGTATGATGAAATTGTTTTATTAACTACTGGCGATTATGTAGAGGTTTATGGATCAGAAACGGGAGCAGTTGGAGATATATCAACCGATAGTTATTTCGAAATTTCGAGAGCAGGATTAACGCCAGGAACTGGTGTTGGAGTTTTAGCAGCGTTTAGTGGTGTGAGGGCAACCATTAGTTCTGAATTTGCTTTGTCAGGAACTTTGACTGCTGTAGATTTTGACGGAACAGATTTTAATGTCAATGCAGATGTTTTAGGTAATACATATTGGACTGTCGGAACTCCAGAAAGAATCACATTTAAAACAGGAAAATACTATAGATTAAAATGTTTTGCCCAAGTTGGTTCTGGCGGGGGTACAGGTACGTTTACTGTAACTTTAAGAAAAAATGGCACAACTGTTTTGGCCACTCAGACTTTAAGCACTGATGACTTCATTGACTTAGATGAAGTTTATCAATTCGTTGCAAACGATTACATAGAATTATTGGCCAAAGATACAGAAGCAACTGGAGCAGTGTTAACCAACACTTATTTAGAAGCAACAAGATTAGGATTATAAGAGGAAAAAGAAATGTCATTTGTCAAATCGACTAGTACACTTAGCAGTAATTCAGTTACTGTTACTGGATTAAGTGGCGGAACTGATCAAAAAGTTGTGAGAATTTCAGGAACAAATACAGCTACTGATGCTGATAACGGAGATACCGCAACTCAACTAAATTCTGTTTTAATAAAAGCAGGAGGAATTTATTATGCTTCTGGAGTTGTATCTGGGTTTACGTCATTGAGTCCAGGTTCTCCTTATTATCTAGGAACTAGTGGTGCTATAACAGCCACTGCTCCAACTCCTTCTACTACTAAAAGAGTTCTATTTTTGGGTTTTGCGCTAAATACAACTGATATATTGTTTCGACCAGGAACTCCGATATCAGGAACTTAATGTAGGATAAATTAATGGCAATAAGTAATGTCACTAAAAGTGTTGCTATACCAACAACTCAATACATAGGGCATCCAGCAAATAATGGAATAGGTGCTGGAGGTCATTGGTATACATACATCCCTAATGACCCCACCAATAGAACTTTAACTGCTTCTATTGTTCCGAGGAATTGGGATTCTGCTACTCCTCTTTTGTCTGGACTAGATTCTGAAGAAGTAGAGGGCACTTTTGCTTTAGTTAGAGACATTTATGGAACAGATTCTTCTTATTTTCATAATGGAGTTATTGAATACATTGGTGCAGGAACCAATGACATAACAAGCGATATTGAAGATGATGCTTATATGTTTTCTCATCTTGGTATCTATGATAGTGCAACTCAAGTTTCAGACGATGCTTTCTATTGGGATAGATTATATCTTGCCGAGGGAAATACAGATTGGGAATACTATCAATACCATAAACACCTCCCTTCCAATTATGGAAAATATATGGATTCCAGATTGGTGATGAATGGTAATGGATTCATTGTTCCCGAAGATAAATCTTTCGGTTATCAAATCGCTGTAACAGCAAAAACAGGCGGAACAACTTATTACACAGTGTTAGCGAGAATTCATACTCCATCTATTGGTGGTGCACATAACTCTCATAATGATGTTATCATGCCAGCAACTGCTGGATACAATTATCTGCAAGGCGGTATAATAAAAGCAAACAGTAACAGATATCATTCATTCTATCTCAAAAATAATAGCGGAGATTGGGATGTTTATGTTAGAACCTATACTGATAATGCCAAATCTTTCTCTGCTGAAGTACAGTTAGGCACATATGATCTAGCAGACCCAGTTTTCACTCCAGCAGAAACAACTGGAGTTCAAAATCAATATCCTATAAGAGCTAGTGCAGGAGATGTACTGTCAACAAAAGTTTATATCCCAGTAATTTATAATGACGGATCTGGAGGATACGATCTCTCTATTTGGTGTATGGACGATGCTGATGTAATTTCAGGAACCATTACTAAAATTGACATATTAACAAGTCAAACGATAAGACCAGATTGTCAATTAAGAACTGTTGGATCTAAACTTTATGCTCTGGTCTCAAATGATTCTCAGCAAATTAAACTTTATAGTTTTTCTTCTGGAGACAGTTCTTTTACTGACGAAGGAGTTGTATTAACAAACGGTTCTGGATCAGAATATCTAAGAATACACGGGTTTAGATATAATTCGAATAATACAAAATTTTATGCTATCATAAGCGGAACAAAAATCTCTGGCGGAACATACGATGACCAAGGTTTGTATTCTTTTAACTCAACTTCTTCTTTTGCAGGATATAGTCACCTAGACTATAACGGAGACAGTAATGTTTTTCTTGTGAGGGCATCACAAGACGCGGGTTATCTTGAATATGATAATGCCACAGGAGTAATAACGAAAAATTCTGGTACAGAACCAGAAGGGATTGCAGTAGGAAAAAGTATTTTACAATTTGAAAATCAAACTCCGGTGTTCTATGATCCGTATGAAGTCAATTCTGGTGCAAACGATCGTTACTTTCATGGAATATATCTCAAAGATGGAAGACGTTTATTTGTAGGACAGACTGAAAAAGTAGTAAACACAAATGGAGACAATCCAACAGATATATTGGTAAGTATTATTGATGAACAAGATAAACAAATACACTTCACTTGTATTCCGCAAGGTTTAGCATCTAAAAATGGCGCAGACTGGTTAATTACTGCACTTCAAGATTCAGACGGAAAGGTTTGGGTTGGCGGATACACTAAATCAGAATTCGTCAAGAAAAAAGATTATCAGTTACATGGATGGGTTAGAAATCTTAGAGACGGAAACGAAAAAGTAAACTTCACAAGTCATTTTTCAGATAACAACGGCAATATATTCTTGGCTGGAAATCAAATAACAGACAAGTATAGTTTTATTTCAAAGTTTGGTACAGATTATGATGTCGCTTGGACTAAAAAATTCAACTCTGGATTAGGAGATTCTGACTACATTTATTCTATAACAAGCGATAGTGATGGGAACCTCTATGCTGCTGGAAAATCTAAAAATGCTGGAGAGGGCGGATTTGATGCTTATCTATTAAAAACTGATAGCACTGGTAATTTATTGTTTGACTATGTATATGGATTGTCAGGAGATCAGGTTTGTTATGATTTGGCAATCGTAAAAGATAGTGTCGGAACTGAAAAGATTTTAATGCCTGTTGTTAATGGAACCAGCACTAATTTCTTGATACTCAGCAACAACGGAACTGTAGAACAACAAGTTAATGTCGACAGCTGTATTGTGACTAGTGTAACTACGCATGATTCTGCAAGTAGTTTTATGTTCTCTGGAACTGATGGATCTTCTATTGCTAAATTTGGCATAGGAGATATAAGTAAAGCACAATTAGTGCAATGGGTCAGCAAATTTTCTACTGGCGTTTCTAGCAGTTCAGTAAACGATATGAAGTATCTCAAGAAAGATGGCACAGGATCTTATTATATTATAACAGGCGCTGACAGCGATAAAGGATTTGTCAGTAAAGTAAAGGTTGATGCTGGGTTCGCAGGTTCTTCTATAGTTTGGGCAAAAGATTTCGCTTCAACAGAATTCACTTCAGTTTCAATCGGCAACACCAAGATTGATTCTGCTGATTTTCACATAGATAATTTGTATGTAACTGGTTACACTTCCTCTCTTAGCACTAACGATTACATGAACGATACTGTCGTTATTGCTTCGCTCGATTCTTCTGGAACTGTTAGATGGCAAAACAATTTCGGTCATATGGGAGTTGATAGATTAAGTACGATAACTCAAGATGTAACGGGAACAAATTTTATAGTTTCTGGACATTCAACCAGTCATAGTTATGGGCAAGACGCTATATTTGCAAGATTACCGCAAAGTGGATTCGGAACAGGAAGATATAATGTTGAACAAAGTGTAAGTTCTGCCTACATTTATGAACAATCTACTTTGTCTGTTACTACAAACTCAAGTACCTTGTCTGCTTTAGCAGCACCTGCTAATCAATCTGGTTCGTTCAATGCTTCATCAATATCTCCTTTAGATGATTCTGCTGTCAACTATACCGTTACCAATTATGATGGTGCATATGGTCTTAATGGCGCTTGGCAAATGATGTTTGCAGAATTTAGTTTAGACGGAGCACAAGAAATTTTAAATTCTGCTGCGTATAAAACACATTCAGCAGACAGAGAAAATAGCGTAACTGTTTATGATGCTCCGAGTTTGTTTACTTGGTATCAAGCAGGAACAGTAGGCGACGGTTCCGCTGATGATGGAAATATATTTTTATATGAATTTATACAAGCAGTTTTGAATAGTGAGAAAAATATCTACATGGCAGGACAAACTTCAGGTGCTGCTGGAAGATATTATAATGCTCCGTCTGGTGTTTATGATTATTTGTTCACCGAATTCTATAGGAATACTGGTAAGTTTGATTTTCACCAAAATGGAGATTCTAACGACCAAGAGATTTATAGTTTGGCGGAATTGTCAAATACAAAGATTGCGTTTTGCGGTAGAACTACAGGAACTCTAAGCGGAGACTCTGCGTTTGGCGGATATGATCTTTTCTTAGGTATATGGGATGTTGTTGCTGAGTCAGCAGAATATTATCAAATAGGAAGTGGTCAAAATGACAGAGCAATGCATGTTGTAGACCTAAATAGTACTGTGAACAATACTTTAGGATTGCTATATACTTCGTATGGCGGTCTTCAAGGAAACACTAATAGTGGTTCAGAAGATTTAGGAATTATTAAATTTAATTATGTTAACGATACTTGGGACTCTGCTTATCAATTTGGAAGCAATACTCAAGATTTGATAGAACAGAACAGTCATCCTGCTGTTGTTATGCCGGACGGAAGAATAGCATGCGTTTCACATACTGCTGGTAATTTTGCTGATAACGCAACCACATTCGGTTTCTTGGATATTTGTCTTGCGATTGTAGATCCTACAGACGGCACGATAGAAAAATATCAAACAGGAACTGGAGCAGCAGATTTTACTGCTGCTGTGAGCGTTTCCGGATCGCAGTTGTTGATAACAGGAACCACAGAAGCAGTGTTTGATGGTAATACGCATGGAATATTTGTTGAGTTTGATCACGGTAAAGGAATTTTCGGTAAAAGAGCGGAAACATTGTAGAGGAATAGGATAAATGGCGGCATTAGATTTTCCAGGGAGTCCAACTAACGGGCAAATATATAATGCCAATGGACTCAGTTATAGTTGGGATAGTGATAAAAATGCATGGGTAAATCGTGGAGTCCCAGGATTGCCAGGTTCTTCATCAACCGATAATATTCTCAGATATAATGGAACTCAATGGGCAAATGCTACTGGTGCTTCAATTGACAGCAATGGCGATTTTTCTGGAACAGCTATAACTCTAACAGGAAATCTTGCTGTACAAGGAACCACACAAATAACTGGAACAATACTGGAGGACGTATATTCTTGGGCCACTACTAGCGGGGCAAATACAACAGATTTAGACCCAGATAATGGTTCAATTCATACCGTTACTTTAACTGGGAACATTACCTCATTAACAGATAATCTCTCTTCTGGAGAGGCTATTACTTTAATGATTGATGATGGAACTGCATATTCAATTACTTGGCCTACGATAACTTGGGTTAATAACGCGGGGAGCGCACCAACACTAGCAACTACTGGATATACCGTAGTGGCCTTGTGGAAAGTTAGCACAACTCTCTACGGAGCTTTGGTAGGAGATGGCACATAATGTTGTGGCATAAGCTAGGATCAAACCAAACGGGTGGGCTGACGCTCACCTATATTGGCACTAATGAAGAAGCTACGAGCGGTGTTCCTACTATAACTTATTCCAATCAAGGGATAGGGGCTGCCAGTGATGATCGTTTGGTTGTGGTTTGTGTGGCTATTTATGATAATAACGTTGGCAGGATAACTGGAGTGACCCTGGGTGGGAATGCTATGACCGAAGACATTACTTATGGGTCAACTTCTTACGATCAAGGGATATTCAGTTATAAGTTAACCACAGGGACTACTGCGGATATTGTCATAACCCACGATGGGCCCGTCTGGAGTCCTCCGGCGTCTTCTATTGCTGTGTATACGATTACTGGGTCAGATACTACCGCTGCTGTAGAGACCGACGGTTATTCTGGTATTGGCACTTTTGAATTTACACTTTCAGCCTCTGTGAATAACCCTGTTATTCTACAGGCCACACACGGCACGACAATTACATGGACTTCAACTTCCAATATAGCTGACTTTGTTGAAGATGTAGCGATTGAGGTTGATTCTTATGAGACTTCATACGCAAGTGGGACAATTAGCGCAGTAACCGCCACTGCAGACCCTGATGTTGTGACGGGTACTCCGAGAGGCGTTGCGGCTGTTTATGGGTAAACTATTATGAGTTATGTATATGCGCCAGGAGGCGTTGCAACAACCTATCCTTACACGATTATTTAGGAGAAAATTAAATGTACGTTAAAGCACCCAATAATGTTGCCGAGACTTACCCTTACTCAATCGGTGACCTTAGACGCGATAACCCAAATACGTCATTTCCTAAAGTGCCCACAGACACGTTGCTGTCTGATTGGGATATGTACCCTGTGACGATAGCTCAAGACCCTGCTTATGACCCAAGAACGCATAAAATAGTAAACGATGCGTTACCTACTCTAATAAATGGCGCATGGATTCTTGCTAAGTCTGCTGTTGAGATGACGCAGGACGAGAAGGATGCATACAGGGCAAAAACTGTTAGGCAATACGAAC
>Ga0181590_10003650_pt1 | contig 12834 bp, 17 predicted proteins | sample 071ome_34_FD_132446 | JGI IMG/M metagenome (GOLD analysis project Ga0181590, IMG submission 132446) | Coastal salt marsh microbial communities from the Groves Creek Marsh, Skidaway Island, Georgia - 071411BT metaG (megahit assembly) | ecosystem: Environmental > Aquatic > Marine > Intertidal... | reverse complement strand
CCCATGGTTAGACCCTAGCTATCCAAGAAAGCGGGGAGATATTGAATTAATAACAGGTGCAAAACAAGCAAAACAAATAAATAAACTTATGAGTGAAGAAACAACAAACCCAGAATTAACGCCAGAAGAAGCATATGAATCTATGGTACAACAAATCTATAACAATATAGATCCAAGAGAATTTCTAACTCCAACTCAGAGATTAGTTGCTTATATGTCAATGGAAGAACTAGAAGAAGAATATAAATTGGTTCAAGCTAAGCAAAGTCCTAGAAGTCGCATGCAAAGAGATTTAATTGAAGATCGTTGGAAGTATGAGCAAAAAATGTTAGCTGAACAAAAAAAGGAAGAATCTAATGAATCAGAAACCGAAGTTTAAAGTAGGCGATAAAGCAATTAAGCCAAAAGGATATGCATTTCCTTGTACTATTGTAGGAGTATTTGAAACTCTAAAAGGCGAGATCCGAATAGTTGGGGAAATGGATGAATATGGGCTATTACATATCTTCAATGAAAATCAGTTAGAACATGAACAGGACGCATAAACATTGTTATGTATTTGAATTTCCAATGCAACGAAGAGACGGATTTGGTTGTATTAATCAAGAATATTTCTTATTATCTGATATAGATGGCCCGAAACACAAACAGAACCGAATGTGGTTAGAGCAAGGTTTACGGATCGCATATGGACATTATCCAAAGGGAGTTAAATATAAATACGACAAATATCGATGAAGATAGCAGTTATAGGAAATACCAATTGGCAGAATAAACGCAAGATTCGAGATGCTTTATATAAATTAAAGCAGCTGCCAGAAGTTACCGTGTTAGGTGCCGGAGGGCGAGAAGGAGCAAATTATATGGTAAGAAAATTTGCATTGGAGTTCGGAATAGATTATCAAGAATATAATCCTTCATTTTCAGGACGTAATTTGTATTCTGCGATGAATGAATCTTATTATGGTAAAAAATATCATTTCAGTCAATTGCATCACAGAATGAAGTTGTTAGCACAAGCCTGCGATAAAATGATTATATTTACAAATGAAACATTAGATCCAGTTTTAAAGACTGCAAAAAATAATGCAGATAAACAAGAAAAACCGGTAGTAATAATTGAATGATATATTTATATAAAAGGTTATTAAAATAAAGGAAAGGTTACATGGAGTTACCAAAACTGCAACCAATTGATACAATTAAGAAAAAGAAAATTTTATTATTATCAGATGACTTTCGTCTTCCATCTGGTATTGGGACTATTAGCAAAGAAATTATTTTTAACACCGTTAAGCATTATGATTGGGTACAATTAGGAGCAGGTGTTAATCATCCAGAGCACGGTAAAGGTTTGGATATGTCCAGACAAGTAGCTGAAATTACCGGAGTCGCAGATGCAGATGTAAAACTAATTCCGTGGACCGGATATGGAGACCGAAACATTTTAATGACACTGCTCAATGCAGAACGACCTGATGCAATATTTCATTTCACAGATCCTAGATACTGGGATTGGTTGTATCAGTTAGAACATGAAATTAAAACTACATATGGCATTCCATTAATATATTATTCTATATGGGATGACCTGCCGTATCCTATGTGGAATGCCCCTTTTTACGGTAGTTGTGATTTAATTATGGGTATCAGTAAACAATCTGATAATATCCACAGAGAAGTGCTTAAACAGAACGGATTTGAGGTGTATGACTATGACTATGGGCATGAAAGCAAACCAGAAGGTCAACATATTATTACTGGCTATGTTCCACACGGATTAAATCAACATATATTCAAACCTATTCCTAAAACAGATCCGTCATACAAACAAATGTATGAAAATGTTAAAACTAAAAATGGTGTAGATTTTTTAGTGATGTGGAATAATCGAAATATTCACAGAAAACATCCGTCTGATTTAATTTTAGCATTCAAGTATTTCCGCAACATGTTACCAAAGGAAAAACAAGATACGGTAGGATTATTGTTGCATACAACGCCTGTAGATGCAAATGGAACTGATTTGCGAGTAGTAGCAAAAACAATTGCGCCAGAATGTAAAATATTATTTTCAGAACAAAAGTTAGCTCCAGAAGATTTAAATGCAATGTATAATGTTGCAGATGTAGTAGCAAACGTTGCCAGCAACGAAGGTTGGGGACTTTCTAATACAGAGGCCATGTTAGCAGGCCGACCTACCATAGTTAATGTTACCGGAGGATTACAAGATCAATGCGGATTTGTAGACGAAGATGGAAATGCAATTCAATTTGACACCGAGTTTACCAGCAATCATACCGGTAGATATAAAACCCACGGGGCTTGGACAAAGCCAGTATTTCCTAGTAATCGTTCACTACAAGGTTCGCCTACCACTCCATATATATTTGATGATCGAGTTGCATTTGAAGATGTAGCAAGTGCGATATACGGTTGGTATTTAACAGATCCAGAAGTTAGATCTGCCTGTGGAAGTGAGGGTAGAAAATTTTGCTTAGATAATGGATTAACTGCAGAAGCAATGGGTAGCAAAATGGTTGCAATGATTGATTGTTTGTTTGAAACTCCTATCCAAAGACCAAGATACACAGTTAACAAAGTTACACAACCAGAATATGAAAATTTAGGAATTATATTATGAGACAAGTAGTTATATCATCACCTGTAGCAACACAATCGGGTTACGGTCATCATGCACGCGAATTTGTAATTAACGCATTAGAGATAATGGGCGACGATTCCCTAGGAGATGATGCATGGGACATTAAATTGGTTTCTATGCCATGGGGCAGCACACCAATGACATATCCATTAGCTCCAGCACTCAGACAACGACTTATTGGATTGCCATTACAACAAAAACCAGATGTTTGGGTGCAAATAACAGTTCCAAATGAATTTCAATCAGTAGGTTCATATAACATAGGCGTCACCGCTGGCACCGAGGGAAACACGTGTCCAACTGAATGGATTGAATGTATTAATCGCATGAATTTGGTTATTGTTCCATCTGAATTCACTAAAAAGGTATTCGAAGATACTGCTGCAAAGAACGGATTAACAATTACCTGCAAATTGCAAGTAATTTCAGAATACTATCACGAAGCAGTATATTCCACAGAAGCAACAAGTGCAAAGAATGCAACCCAAATAATTACTCAATTAAATGACATTCCAGAGTCACAAGCATTTTTAGCAGTAGGACATTGGTTGTCTGGACAAGCCGGAGAAGACAGAAAAAATTTATCCGGATTGGTTCATACATTTTTAGACACATATAAAAACAAAAAAAATGCACCTGCACTAGTTTTAAAATCAAGTGGAGCTACCTATTCGGTTATGGATAGATTCCAAATTCAAAAACAAATAAACCAGCTACAAGATATGCACTCAACTAAAAAATTACCTAGCATATATTTAGTGCATGGAGATCTAGAAGATGCAGAAATGAATGCATTATATAATCATCCTAAAATCAAGGCAATGGTTTCATTCACAAAAGCAGAAGGATTTGGACGCCCACTTTTAGAATTTTCAACTACAGGAAAACCTATCATTGCTCCACATTATTCCGGGCAGGCAGATTTCTTGAACAAAGATTTTATTTGTGTATTACCAGGACAATTAACAGACATACATCCATCAGCTCAAAACCAATTCCTAATTGCTGGAGCAAAGTGGTTTACAGTTGATTACAAATATGCCGGTAAGATGCTACAAGAAGTTTTAACTAACTATAAAAAATGGAAAGTTTTAGCTAAACGTCAGCGCTATCATGTAAGTCAAAATTTCACAAAGACTGCAGTGCAGAAACAGTATGAATTAGTATTCAAGCAAACGGTAATGCAAGATTTAGAATCAATCCCAAAACATGTTGCATTACAATTACCTAAATTGGATTTACCTAAACTAAGTTTACCTAAGCTTCAGAAGGTTGGAGAATAACGTTTAATTTTATATTATAATATATGACAGAAAAAGAAATACAACTTCTAGGTTTTGAAAAACATGTTGAGGAAGATACTGAACATCCATTCTATTACTATACATTGGATATAGTAACTGGTTTAAGTTTCATCTCTAATTCAAGCGACGAAGTAAAAGAAGATGCTTTTGGATGGTATATTGAACTGTTTGATACTGAGCCATCCATCATATACACAAACTTCGGAGAAGCAATAGGTTTAATAAACAATCTTACAAGACATATAGTAAAATGAAAATCTCCTACGCAATAACAGTTTGTAATGAAGTGATAGAGTTTGCTAGACTAGTCGGATTCTTGCTACAAAACAAAAGACCACAAGATGAAATAGTTGTGTTAATTGACAGTACAGAAGATAATGCAGAAATGATGAAAACTGTCAATCAATTCATGAACGGACAAGCTTCAATATATTCTCATGAATTGAACAATGACTTTGCTGCTCATAAGAATTATCTAAACTCTAAATGCACAGGAGATTATATTTTCCAGATAGATGCAGACGAAATGATTACAGAATACATGTTACATACATTGCCTCTAATTTTAGAAAATAATCGAGTAGACATGATACGCGTACCTAGAATCAACACGGTTGTCGGATTAACTGAAGAGCATGTTAAGAAGTGGGGTTGGAGAGTTGATGAAAAAGGCAGAGTTAATTTTCCAGACTTTCAAACAAGAATCTATCGCAATGATGCATCAATATCTTGGCAAGGCAAAGTGCATGAAAAGATTACAGGTTGTAAATTAGTTTCATATTTACCGCTTAATGATGAATATTGCTTGATACATCACAAAACAATAGATAAACAAGAACAACAAAACGAATTTTATGAGACGATATGACACAAGACTTTAGACAATTATATTCTTCAATGAGGTTTTTCAGACAAAATTTTATGACAAAATGGAACTTGGTGGATTATTACGATATTAATGCTCCCACTGTATTTTTTGGAATATATGAGCCCATCGACTATATTACAATATCCAACCACAAAGGTCCTAGGATAATTGCTTGGGGAGGCGGAGACATGACTCCTAGACAATTGGAATTTATACAAGATGAGATGAAAAAGGATAATACCTTTACATTTGCTCCACCAGGACAGCATAGCAAGAAACTCAGCGAGTATAATATTACACACAAAGTGTGTTACATACCAAATAAGAACTATAGCAATCTACCTTTAACAACATTAGGAGAAAATATATATGTCTATAAAGGAATCCATGGTGATAGATTAGATCATTATAAATTTAAAGAAACAGTAGTACCATTAATGGATGTTTTTGGTGAAGATAGAATAATATATACCAATCATAAATCTTTTGATGATTTAGTAAAAACTGAATATCAAGACTGTTTTGTTTACATTAAACCCAACGAAATGGCCGGATGTACAACAATGTATGAATTAGCTCATATGGGAAGAAAAACATTAGGACCTGGAGATAATAATCTATCTTTTTTGCGTAATTATAGAGATATTCATCAATTAATTGATTTAATTAAAGAAGAATCTGAATATATAGGAAAGGTGAGACCTAACGTCCGCGATAGTATTGAGCAAATATTTTTAGACAATAGTTGGTTAAATTTAAAGTTTTGGAATGATTGATAAAGAAGAGTTTAATAACAAAGGATATACAATTTTAAAAGATATTTTATCGCCATCGGTAGTTACTCTTTTGAAAAAAAAATTAGATAAAATCCAACAAATACAAATAACTGAATTTGGTTTAGATAAAATAAAAACAATAAACGAACAAGGATCAGTACGTTGTCCTTTATTATATGATGATTATTTTTTAAATTTATTAACAATTCCTGAAATTATAGAATGTGTTGAATCTATATTAGGAAATTATTATATTTTAAGCTTACAAAATTCAATTATAGTTGAACCTAAACAAAATCATCACCAGTCTTTTTATCATAGAGACATTATTCATCAAAACTTTACTTCATCTAAACCCTTAGGAGTTAATGTTTATTTTTGTTTAGATGACTACAATGAGAAAAGTGGAGGAACAACATTTATTCCTGATTCTCATTTAATAGAAAATTTACCTCTACACCCCCAGGAAGAATCTCCTAAAGTTGAAGCAGGATCTGTTATTTTATTTAATTCTATGGTATATCATAAAGCTGGATATAATACAAGTGATAATTATAGATATGGAATAAATCATATGTATGTTTTACCTTTTATAAAACAACAAATAAATTTACCACTTGCTTTAAATGGTAAACATTCTCAAGATTTTCCTTTAAATAGAATTTTAGGATATTTAAGTAAAGAATATAATAATGTTTTAGATTTTAGACAAACCCGATATAATAAATTAATAAATGAGTAAGGTTATTATTACACAATCCAATTATATTCCTTGGAAAGGATATTTTAGTACTATGAGAGAAGCAACTCATTTAGTCCTATATGATGATATGCAATACACTAAAAGAGATTGGAGAAACAGAAATAAATTAATTACACTAAACGGTCCAAAATGGTTGAGTATTCCAATCGAAGTTAAAGGAAAATACTATCAAAAAATAAATGAAGCTAAAGTTAGTGATTTAGAATGGGGGATTAAACATTGGAATTTTATTAAATCAAATTACAAAAACTCTCCTTATTTTAATGAATATAAAGATTATTTTGAAGATCTTTATTTAAACCCTCCATCTGAATTTTTATCTGAAATAAATTTGGCTTTCATAAAAAAAATTATTATATTATTAGAAATAGACATAAAAGTTATTTCATCAAAAGAATTTAATTTAAGAGGGGATAAAACAGAAAAACTAGTAAATATTTGTAAAGAATTAAATGCAAAGAAATATTTTACTGGACCTGCTGCAAAAAATTATATGGATGAAAGTTTATTTATTAAAAATAATATAGAAATAGAATATTATAACTTTTCAGGGTATCCTGAATATAAACAACAATGGGAAGGATTTAGTCATGCTGTTAGTATACTAGACATGTTTTTTAACCTAGGCCCTGAAACCGTAAAATATTTTAATTAATGGATACAACAATAATAAATTATTACGATGAAAAAGTAAAAGAACACGGCGCTGTTTCTAGAGGTGTTGATTGGAATGGAGAAGAATCACAGTATTTAAGATTTGATGTTCTATCAAATGTTTTTAAAGAAAAATCTGATTTTTCAGTATTAGATTATGGATGTGGGTATGGTGAATTTTTAAATTATTTAAATAAAAACCATTATAAAAACATATCCTATACAGGATTTGACCTTTCAAACGAAATGATAACTCAGGCTAAGTTAAAATTCCCAAAAAATTGTTTTACTAATAAAACCCCTTATAACAATACATATGATTATACCATACTATCAGGTACTCTTCATGTTAAATTAAAGAATGATAATGACACATGGAAAAATCATATAATAAAAACTTTAGACCATTTGAACCAGATTTCTAAAAAAGGATTTGCTTTTAATCTATTAACTTCATATTCTGATGTAGAATATATGAAAGATTATTTATATTATGCCTCCCCAGAAGAGATTTTTAAATATTGTAAAGAAAACTTCTCTAAAAATGTTCTATTAGATCATAGTTATAATTTATATGAATTCGCGGTTTTTGTTAAAAAATAAAAATGAAAAAAAATAAAAAAATAGTTATTTTTGGGTATGGCACCTTTGCCGAAATTATTCTACAATATTTAACAGACGATTCTGAATATAAAGTAGTAGCATTTACCTTAGATGATGAATATATAAAAGAGGATACTTATTTAGGTTTACCTTTAGTACCATTTTCTAAAATAGAAGAAATATACCCTCCAAAGGATTATTTTATGCATGTTGGTTTAAGTTACACTAATTTAAACTATTTAAGAAAAGATCGTTATCATGAAGCTAAAAGTAAAGGTTATACCCTCCCAACATATGTAAGCTCAAAATCTACAGTCTTAACAAAATACCCAATTGGAGATAATTGTTTTATATTTGAAAACAATACTATTCAGCCTTTTGTAAAAATAGGTAATAATGTTATTTTATGGAGCGGTAACCATATAGGCCATCATGGAGAAATAAAATCTCATAATTTTATCAGTTCCCATGTAGTAATATCTGGGCAATGTTTAATTAAATCTAATTGTTTTATTGGAGTAAATTCTACAGTAGCTCATGGAGTAACTATAGAAAATGAAAATTTAATTGGTGCCGGATCTTATATAACTAAAAATACAGAACCAAAATCTGTATATGTTCCTCCTAGAAGTATTAAATTAGATAAAACCAGTGATCAATTTAAATTATAAGTTATGGAGTGGGAAAAATTAGGACAAATATATAAAGTAAATAATACAAATTCTTATTTACTTACCCACGCTTCTAATCCATTAGGGGTGCATTTAAAAGATGATATATTTAGAATTTATTACAATGGAAGAGATAAAGAAAACAAATCATCAGTTAGCTATGTGGACATTGACATTATTTCTAAAACTATAGTCAATGATCCAAAAACCCCTATATTAACTTATGGTAAAAAAAATTCATTTTACTCACATGGTATTAGTATAGGAAATATTTGGAAACAAAATGATAAATCTTACATAGGATTTATGGGTTGGCAAATAAGGGAAAAAAATCATTGGAGAGGAGATATTGGAAAATTTGAAATAAAAGATAATAAAGCTAATACTCCTTCACTATTGTTAGAATCAAATCTAGAAGACCCAATTAGTTTATCATATCCTTACATTATGTTTGAAGAGGGAATTTATAAAATGTGGTATGGATCAACTGTTGATTGGACTTCTAAAAATGGAGAAATGATTCATGTAATAAAATATGCTACTTCTTTAGATGGAAATGTTTGGAATTTAAAAGGAAGATGCTTATCTTTAGAAATAGGTATTGAACAAGCATTTTCAAGACCAACTATTAAAAAAATAAATAATTCTTACCATATGTGGTATTCATATAGAAGTGGAGATGGAACTCCATATAGAATAGGGTATGCTAAAAGTTTTGATGGTGAAAATTGGGAAAAAATATCCTCTAAAATTAATATATCTAAATCTGGATGGGATTCTGAGATGGTATGTTATCCTTTTGTTTTTGAGCATAAGAATAAAATTTATATGTTATACAATGGAAATCAATATGGAAAAGAAGGATTTGGATTAGCTAAATTAAAAAATAATATATCATGCCTATAAAAAAACACAACCCGTACAAAATAGTACAAATGTTTGAAGAAGAAATAGCTTCCTACACAGGTGCCCCTTACGCAGTATCAGTTGATAGTTGTACTAATGCTTTATTTTTAACTTGTAAATATCTACAAGTAAATGAAGTAACTATTCCCTCAAAAACATACTTATCAGTACCTATGAGTATAATGCATGCTGGAGGGGAAGTAATATTTGATACCACTCCTAAAACTAACCATTGGGTTGGAGTCTATCAACTAAAACCTTACCCTATATATGATGCTGCTAAGAGATTAACATCAAACATGTATATTCCTGGAACATTTATGTGTTTATCATTTCATATTAAAAAACATTTAGGAATTGGTAAAGGAGGTATGATATTAACTGATAACAAAAAAGCTGTTGATTGGTTTAAAAAAGCTCGATATGAAGGAAGAAGTGAAAAGTATTACAAAGAGGATTCAATTGAACAGCTTGGATGGAATATGTATATGACACCACAAGAAGCAGCTCAAGGATTATGTTTACTACAAAATTATCCAGAACATAATCATGATATAATAGAAAATAATGGATATAGAGATTTAACAGAATTTCCAATTTTTAGTAAAACTGAAACTTTAAATAATGAAAAATAACAAGTGTATATACACATTTATTGTAGGAGATTATGACAATCTAAAACATCCCAGAATAATAACTCCAGATTGGGACTATATCTGTGTTACTGATAATCCTGATTTAAAATCGGATGTTTGGCAAATTATACAAATAGATGATGTTGATAAAAAGTTAGAGCCAGCTAAACGAAGAGCAATGTCTTTAATGATTGGTCATAGAAAATATTTGCCAAAGCATTATGACGTTGTAGTAACAATAGGAGGTCAATGTGTTATTAATATTGACTTAAATGAATTATTAGTTAAATATGGTTATGATGATTCATATGATGCTTGTATATGCGAACATCCAAATAGAAGTTGTGTTTATGATGAGGCAAATACCATAGTCCAGGTACAAAGAGATACACCAGAACGAATCAGTAAACACGTTCAAATGTTTATAGATGAAGGATATCCTGCAAAAAATGGATTGTATACATCAGGAATGATGATTATAAACAATAACAGTGAAAATATTCACAAGTATTATGATCAATGGTTATCTGACTATCAATCATTTCCTTCAGTGCGAGATCAAATGACTATGAATTACAGTGAATGGAAACTGCATAAAGAAACTGGAATTAAATTGAATCTTAAGATGTTGCATTTCCAAAACATGTTTGAACGAGACAGAGACATCTACACTGAAAATCATCGACAAAGTCATGCACACGCAATGAAGATACCCGGAAAAACAAAAATTATATATAGAATATCAGATGCTGGTTATAACAAGGTAAAGCCAGACTACATAAACAATGAATCTTGTCTGCAAAACGCTACTCAAGTGTTTAAAGATGCAGATTGGTTAGTTATTGCCGATAATGTTTCGCTACCAACCGAAAATATGATTCGTAACTATGTCGCCGAAGATCTTATTAACTGGGTTTCTGTAGGTCATGGAGCAGGCACGTTTAACTTAGCATTGGACGAAGCATTAAAATATAATGATGATGATATAGTTTATTTCATTGAAAATGATTACATACACAAACCAGAGTCTGCAAAGATAATACAGGAAGGGTTTGAATTAGGAGCATCATTCGTAGCACTATATGATCATCCTGACAAATACCTTGACCCAAGCAAAGGAGGTAATCCGTATTGTGTTGGGGGGGCTGAAGACACAAGAGTTTATTTGACTGATAGTTGTCATTGGAAAATAACTAATAGCACAACCATGACATTTGCATCAAAAGTATCTACACTAAAACGAGTAGAATCCATATTGAGAAAACATACCTCAGGAACTCATCCAAATGATTTCCAAATGTTTTTAGAACTAAGACAACAAGGAGAATTATTAATAACACCAATACCAGGATATGCAACACACGGAGAAACTGCTTGGTTATCGCCTTTAACAGATTGGAGCAAAATATGAGTTACGAATACAACGAAAAATATAAATTCACAGAAACATGGTTCGATGGAATGATACCTGCCTGGGATCAATTATTCCAAGTACATCAAAAACATTGTGATATGGATAATGTTTTAGAAATAGGATGTTATGAAGGCCGAGCGACCGTTTGGTTGTGTGAAAATGTATTAACAGATACCGATAAAACATATCATTATGATATAGTAGACACATTTGGTGGTTCGCTGAATGAATCGGGAATGACGGGCACCAAAGAAAGATTAGAACAAGATAATTTTATTGAAAATAATTTTATGCACAATATATCTTTCTTTGAACATATAGATTTTCAAATACATAAAGGATTTTCTCAACAAATACTCCCGACATTTCCACAGCAAGAAAAATATGATTTTATTTATATAGATGCATCGCACAGAGCAGATGATACTTTTGTTGATGCATATTATGCTCACAAATTATTAAAGCCTGGCGGATTAATTGTATTTGATGATTACTTGTGGCAAGACCCGTTAGATTTGCATGCATCTAATTCTCCAAAACTAGGAGTTGACATATTCATTACAATGTACGAACGAGAATATCAATTAGTATATTCGGCATATCAAATAGGAATGATAAAAAAAACTAAATCATGATATCAGTAATAATACCAACATATAAAAATCCAGATATGTTGTATCTGTGTTTGCAGTCAGCTATTATCGGACAGAAGAATCAGAATCAAATCATTGTAGTTGTTGATGGGCATCATGATATCAATAGTGCTGTTTTAGATCATTGGAAAGATGCGATTGAGGTGCTCGATTTTAAACAAAACGTAGGGTTGTGTAGAGGCACCAATCTAGGAGTAATGAACGCACGACACGATAAGGTGTTGATTGTTAATGATGACAATGTGTTTTCTAAAAATTGGGATGTTATTCTTGAGTTAAGTTGGAGTGATGGTGCTTTAATCTCACCTAATCAAATTGAACCATACCCAAGCATGTTCTCTCAATTCCATATTAAAGATTTAGGTAAAAACGTAAGTGAATTTGATTTAGATAAATTTTGGAAATATGAAAAATCTATCTCTATAGAAAAGCAAGATGGGTTTGGCTCAACATTACCTATTTTTATGTCAAAATTAGACTATCTTAAAGTAGGAGGCTGGGATGAAAATTATGAACTAGGAATGGTAGCGGATTGGGATTTCTTTTTGAAATGCGAACTAGCTGGAGTCGCAATGATAAGGACATATAACTGCCATTTTTACCACTTTGCTTCAGCTTCAACCAATGGAGAAGCGAGAATGAAAGCAGAAGCAGCAGGGCATGAATATGCAAAATATAAATGGGGAAGTTACATAAAACATGACCCACAAACAAATAGGAAATATATATGAAAATACTAGTAACAGGTGGAGCAGGATTCATTGGAATGAATCTAATTAAAAGATTATTATCAGAAGGACATGAAGTTGAATCCTTAGACAATTACGATTCCGGAACCCAGGACAATGAAATACTTGGGTGTAATTATCATACCGGCGATATACGTAATATCGGATTAATGGATAATGATTTTGACGTATGT
>Ga0181590_10003645_pt1 | contig 12839 bp, 10 predicted proteins | sample 071ome_34_FD_132446 | JGI IMG/M metagenome (GOLD analysis project Ga0181590, IMG submission 132446) | Coastal salt marsh microbial communities from the Groves Creek Marsh, Skidaway Island, Georgia - 071411BT metaG (megahit assembly) | ecosystem: Environmental > Aquatic > Marine > Intertidal... | reverse complement strand
TGCTGATTTAAAGCGGAAATATTTTTTTCCATACCAGCAACCTATCAAAGTCGTTTTTGCGCAGAATTATGCTTTATCCGCTATGAAACCCGCTTGTGGGAGTAAAATGACGCTATGAAACCCGCTTGCGGGAATAAAGTGATGCTATGGAGCCCGCTTGGCCCGTTTTTGAGCGCGCAGATTAGTAGGAAGATTTTTTTTGAACTTTTTTTGCACCAGAAGCTCGACGTCCTTTTTTAGCGCGCTCTTTTTTGCTCAACTCAAGGTAGCTTTTATACCAACTGAAAAGCGTGCTCGCTCTTACTATGAATTCAGATTCATTTGAGATAGCAATGGTATTGCGATGCGATTCGACGATATCTGATACCTTAGCTATTCCTGGTAAAGGCACTTTAGACATATCAATATTCTCGGCCTTGTGAGCATGCTCGCTGGTTCTTATATTATGCCTGATAAAATCTCGATATATCTTGAGACGTTCCGCCGGCTGGCGCTTGGGGAGCACTAGTGCTAACAACTTATCAAGATTAATTGGGTATTTTTGGGGTAATCTAACTTGCCTGAAGAAGTCTTCGCTGTCTCGCTGATATTCCTGGAGGTCTTGCGAATATTTCTGGTCACCCTTTTTCCCTTTAGAATATTGATTTCGTTTTGGGGTCAGTATGCCTTCTATGTATTCAGAGCTTGCAAACTTATCGGCTGCCATCCAGAGCCAGAAAGCGCGTTGGACATATTCATCGGCCTCATCCCGTTTAAACGGGTTATCTCCAGCCAACTGGACAGCCAAATACAATAGGTCATGGCTCGTTGGGAAGCGTGGTTCATTTCCCATTTCTCTTTGCTGAGCTTTGTCGGCTGGTTCATTCATAACTGGGACAAGGCAGGAATTATTGTTTCTTTGCTACGGGTGTTTGGAACAAGGGAATAAAACTGCTCGGCGTCCTTTTTGCGCGTCAGTGCGCGGTAATGCCGGAAAAGCACACCATCCTGGGCATGTCCAAGGAATGCGGCGGTCTTGGCAGCATCTTCATACATGGCGTAATGGTAGCTGCCGGCGCTGTGGCGCATCGCATTGGTTGACCAATTAGTAATCCCGGCGCCGGCGCGCACTTGGTCAAAGCGCTTTCGAAACCCAACGGGAACGATGGAACCGCTTCGATTGCCGCAGTGCATCAACCATTCAATGGCGTTTTCCGGGATTGTCGTATTGCGTATGGAACGCGCCTTCGCAATTTCAGGGTTGACGGTGACCAACCCAGCCTCAAGGTCGACAGCGCTCCATTCCATACGGTTAAGTTCGGCGGTGCGGATGCCGCAAAAAAGCCCAAGTGCGACGTATCCCAGCATGCCGAGTTCATTTTCGTTAAGAAGAGCGGATGAAAGTAACTTTTCACATTGTGCGATTGTAAGTATTGCTGGCGCCTTTTCCTCTGGCTTCGGCTCGCTTACGGCGCTTATGGGGTTTTGCGGGCAAAATCCCTTGCGGCAAGCGTAGCTAAACAGGGTGTGCAGAGCGCGGTAGTAATTGCGGCGAGTTTGCAAAGACCACTCATCTCTGTGTAGCCAGTTCTCAATTTCTGATGAGGCAACCTCACCAGGCATCATAGCGCCAAAGGTGACCGCAAACTTCTCGAGTCGGTTTTTGATGTCTTGCATGGAACGCTCTCTGAGTGGGCGACCGTTGCGCGTTCCTTTGCCTCTTTTGCAATCCTCAAGGTAAGAGACTATGAGTTCGGCCATGCTGATATTGCCAACCGCCGTCTCCGCATGCTTGAGATAAAAATCAACGCAATCGACCAGCGAGACATTAGCGTTGTTAAGTCGTTCGTATGCGTTGTGCGCATCAAGGCGTTGTTCTGCCGTCAGAAGATTTGCCATCTTGCCATACATTGCCCGTTGGTCCATCTGCAAATCAATGAAGTGCTTCGCCTCTTCCTTGGTCTTGAACTGACGAAAAGTTGTGCGGTCGAACCAGGAAATTGGGCACTCAACCCGGAATGATATAGAACCTCCGGCATTGCGGCGCCGGCGGACACAAATCCCTCGATGTCTTATAACGCTATTTGGGGTAGTCATGGGGTGCTTTGAGTATGGGGTAAGAATGGGTTAGAATGCAACAAAAGGGTTAAAATCTGCTACAAATTACAACCATGCCATTAGAGAGGCTGGGTGGTGAAAATCCTGCAAAGCATTCATATTAAGCGGTTTGAGTTTAAGAAAACTGGAGCCAATGACGAGATTCGAACTCGTGACCTACGGTTTACGAAACCGTTGCTCTACCAACTGAGCTACATTGGCGTTGGTGTGGGGGGATTCCTGTGTTTGAAATCCGGTTCTGAGGGCGGATTGCCGTTCAGAGGGTAATCTGTTTAGGGAACTGGGGGGGAGTTCGCAAGTCTATTTTTGACAGGATTTACTGGATGAACAGGATGCTTTTGATGTTGCTTCGCTTTGTCCTGTGGTTTTTGGGTTTAAGCTGATTTGAATCCGAAGAGTTTCTTTGCGTTGCCTCCCAGGATCATGGCTTGTTCGTTTGGATTTAGGTGATGGATGTAGTTCCGGGCCGTTTCGAACGAAGCGCGATAGGTCTCACCAGTGGCGTCGGCTCTGAAGCCGCCTCCGTAGATCATGCGGTCGGGGCCAAATGTTTCCACCAGTCGGTGGATGGTGGGGGCGATGTCCCGGTGGGGGTATTGGCGGGTGGATGGGATGGCGGAGAGTTTGATGATGGTGTTGGGGTGTTTTGCCATTTCGAAGACGTTCGCGTGTTCTTCGGGCAGGCCCTGGAAGGGGCGTCCCAGGTGGTCGATGATGACTTGGGTCTTCGGGAATGCTTGGATGTATGGGAGAAATCGCGCGGCATATTTGGGTTCGAAGTGGAGTTGGATCGCTAATCCCAGGTCAGATGCGATGGTCCAGAGACGTTTGAGTTCCGGACTGTCGAATGGGGGCAGGCGGTCCGGGGCGTAGGCGTGAACGCGGAGGGCCACCAGGGGGATGCGTTTTGCGAGGGGAGCAATTTTGTCCAAAGAACCAGGTCTGTCGGAAAAGAACAGGCCGACGCCCTTGAGTTTGCCTTTTCCCATTTCCAAGCAGTGTTCGAGGTAGCGATGGTCGTCCTGATAGGGCTCGGGGTGGACCACGATGGCGTAGTCGACGCCGGCTGCGTCCATGCATTCGAGCAGGTGTTCCGGTGTGGCAGGTTCGGTGGGGCGGTAGGGGGCGCGTTCGTGATAGGGGAAGCGGGTGTCCGATGTTCCGGCAAAGCAATGCAGGTGGGTGTCGACCCAAGTTTCGCCAACGGGCTTTGTCGTTTGTTCCGAGCTTGATGGCTGGGTGTGTTGACAGCCGTAGGTGACAGTCGTGGCTGCGAGGGCGCTTCTTTTTAAAAAGGTTCGTCGGTTCATGATGGGATGCCTGAATCTTTATGGAGTGACTGGTCTATCGCAAGCACAATCAGGGTGGTGGGGCATCTCGCTTAATGCCAAGAAGTTTTCGTTCGGATCATTGCAATTTTGGAGTGTTCCGGCTCGACGGAGCTTTGGATACTGCAGGGAAACACCACATCATTCTCCTCCCTTTCGCACGGCCCACTGACCCGTAGCGCTAAAACCACAGGGGGGCGCGCAAGCAATGCTTCGGGGTGCGGGTAACAATCCGGAGTTAAGAACATTCTTCAAAGATGCGGACCAGATCCAAAGCGGTGTCAAGCCACCGCAGTCCATAGACGCATTTATGTTGAAGCACAGTTTGGCATTAAATGAGATGCGTCCATGTCAAGTGCGGCTGGAGAGTAGTTGTTGACCAATCTATTTATCCAGCTAGTCTATGGATTATCAGCCGAGCAAATTTATGAACACTTACCTGAATTGTACACTGGGTGGGAATAAAGGGAACAGACGAGTTCAACGATCACCTGGATTCACGTTGATTGAACTTCTGGTTGTGATTGCCATTATTGCCATTCTTGCGGGTATGTTGTTACCGGCGCTTTCCAAGGCGAAGGAATCGGCCAGAGGGATTGTGTGTCTCAATAACCTTAAACAAATCTCCCTGGCGTCTCAGCTTTATTCGGATGATCATGACGGGCATTACCCGACATTTCGCACTTGGTTATACAGTCGGGAGGGGGATCTGACCACCGGGACGCTTTATCCTTACATTGAATCCAAACCAAGTTACATGTGTCCGACGGATGCCATCGAACTGGCGACCAAACGGAAACCGAAAGCGACGGGGCAGGCGTCGACCAATAATCGAAGTCGGTCCAGCCATGACCGTGATTATAGTTTCGGTATGAACTGTGCGATCTGTCATGACACCAAGATCAGTTCGTTTCGGGAACCTTCAAAAACCATGTTCTACATGGAAGGCAATCTGGCTCCGAAAGATTACAGTGGGCAGGTTGGGCCTCAGGCAGCTTCCCGCGCCCTTGCGATTCGTCATAACAATCGTGGGCACGCGTTGATGGCTGATTTGCATGTCGAGAAAATGGATGAGAATATTTTTGACGATGTTTCTGGAACCAAACGTTTCTGGCTTCCGAATGAAGAGATGGATGATTTTCGCGGTGGGTTTTTCAGAACCCTGCGTTGAAATAAGATGTTGAATATGTTCCTTGAACTCCTTTTTTATCCACACCACCGCAGGAGCGGGATCTACGAGATTTCGCGGATGAACGCATGTGCGTCAGGATAAAGAAACGTGCTTGTATTCCTCAAGGAACCCAAAAGCTGTTACTGTTCATGTAACATTTTCTACTGGCATTCTTCCTCACACAATACTTTGCGTCTCTGCGCCTCCGCGCCTTGGCGATAAAAACAAGCAACCATTGAAAAACTGGTAGCCTTTAAAAGGTTCGATGCAAGATTCACAAACGCTGACCATGACGATCGTGATATTGCTGCTCCGTGGTGAATTTGTCCCCATCAATCCAAATTCTCGCCAAGATCGCAAAGGGCGCAAAGTTCTTTTCTGATGTTTCATGAATGATTTGGTGAGGTTGGTTGCATTGCGCCGCGAAGGAAGCTGACATGGATTTGGTGAAATTGGGTGATGATGGCTTCCCACAATTAAGAGTAATTCACTATTCACTATTTTAAATTCACCATTCAAAAGGGCAACATGTCGTCTATGGCGGCGACCCATATCTGACCTTGGTAGACGAAGCTGAAGTGGGTGCCGGATGGGTTGAGGTTGATGTGTGAAGGGTGTTTGAACTCTACGTCAGGATCGAGAGTGGTGGTTTTATTAAGGTTTCTTTCAAAGAGTTGGAGCTGATATCGCCTGTTATCGATTTCTACAAATGGAAACTTGGTCGTACGTTTTATTTTCCAAGCGGTTCGCCAGGTTCGATGCCCAATGATCCATGTGTTTCCCTTGCCATCATGGGATATTTGAAAATGGACTGATACGGGTAAATCGGAAGAAAAAATCTGTATTGGCTTTATGGTTGGATTTTTGTCATCTGACAATTCAAGGATCGCCAATGAGATGTCGTAGGATAAATCCTTGTTTTCTTCATAGAGGCTCACCAGAAGGTTCTTTTGATCTAAAAAAAGGTCCGGGCCAGCAGGAGGTGGTAACCGGACCACAGAAATAGGATGTTCACTCGATTCAGGTCCAATGATGGTTGGGGAAAGGTAGTAGGGTGTGGGTTCGGAAGAAGGTGTTTTTTCGGGGATCCAAACGACCCAACCCGATTCGTCAGGTAGCCAAGTTTCCATGAAAAAGGTGACCTGTTTGTTTTCAATTGTAAGGGTTTCGTTTGTCTCCAAATCATGGATGTAAATTTCCCGGTCAGATTTTGAGCCGAAAAGCATTCCTATGCGTTTGCCTGAGGGGGAAGCCTGCATCTCAAAGGGGACACTCCGGTCTTCCTTATCTCTCAGGTAAGGTGACAGAGCTTCCAGTAAAGTTTCCTTTCCGTCTCGGATATCCGCTTTGAGGCACATGAAATCTCCCTGGTTCTTTTCTCTCAGGAAGAAGATTTCATGGTCGGAAATCCAGCCGTGGTCCATGGGGGCCAGCAGGTCCATTTTGATGACGGGTTTGGCGACTTTTGAAAGGGATCGGTTGGATCGGTTTTCCTGGAGTTTAAGGAGACCGAAAATGGATGCGCTCAGCATCAAGATCAAACCTACGGCAATCGTCAGGTAGATCTTTTTGGGGGAGCGAGGTTTCATTTCCCAAAACAATAGAGTGTTTTGCTGGTTCGAAGGTAGAGTTTGTTGTCGACCGCCGCCGGGGTGGCCATGATGGCGTCTTTGAAGTCGATTTGGTGGATGATGTCGAGCTCGAGGGCTCCTGCTCTGATGACGGTGACCACGCCTCTCTGTGAAGCCACCAGGATGTAATCATCCACGGCGATGGGGGATGCGTAGTAATCACCCAAAGCGCCGACTCTTTCTTCCTGGTAAACATACTCGCCGGTTGTTGTATTCAAACATGTCAACATGCCGCCATTTTTAATGAGATAAACACGTCCTCGGTAAGCAAGAGGTGTGGGAACATAAGGCAGGCCGCGGGTTTGTTTCCAGGACAGTGTTGGTAGCTCCGTTGCCTTGGCTCCGGGTTTCAGGGCGAGCAGTGCGTTTTCGCTTTTGTTGAAAATCGCGGTCATGCTTTCCCATTCTTCTCGATCGATGCGTTGGTCCTTGTCGGCGTCGATATAGGCGAAATGCATGCGGGCGGGACCTGTGGCTTCGTCCTTTTCGATGGCCTGGTTGCTGTTGGAGTCGTTCGTCAACAGTTCATCGAAACCGGGCATGCGCTTGACGCCTGAGCCCATGGTCCAGCCGGAGATGTAGATGTGTTCGTCGTCGAAGGCAGGGGACGCCACGGTTTCATTGGGGAGTCCTCCCATTTCCCAGACGAGTTTGCCGTTTTCCAAATCATAGGAACATACTCTCAGGGTGCCGGAGGTGATGACGGTTTCCGGGCGCCTGGGAGGCCATGCGATGGGCGTTGAGAATCCGCGTCGAAATCCGGGACGTTGGGTTTTCCAGATTACTTCACCGGTTTCCGCGTCCACCGCAAGTAGATGTGAATCGACGTCCTGATCCACCTGAAGGATGATTCGGTTGTTTGCCAGCAATGGCGAAGACGAGGCTCCGTGCTGGGTGATCGGGACTGGAAGGGGAAGTTTCCAGAGTTCCTTGCCGCCGAAATCATATTTCACCAACCCGAAAGAACCGAAGTAAACGTAGACAAACCGTCCATCGGTTACCGGGGTGGAGTTGGCGGGGGTGCCGTTGCGGTGGCCTCGTTCGATTTTGGTTGGGGCCAGGGACCGTTTCCATAGCAGCTCACCACTGTGACGGTCGAGGGCTGCAGTGGTGAGTTGTTCGTTTTCAAAGGTTGTCAGGAACAGTTTGTCCTCCCAGATGCCGGGGGAAGAGTGTCCTGGTGGGATTTCCTTTTTCCAGAGGATCGCTTCGTCCGGACCGAAGGGTAATGGGAGTTTGGATGTTTCCGATCTGCCCTGGCCGTCAGGGCCTCGGAACTGTGCCCAGTTCTCGGCGGACAGGAACATGGCCTTCGTTCCAGAGAAAAGGATCGTCAGGACGATGGCCAGTGCGATACGAAAGGGAGTTTTCGTTGCGTGACCGATGGCGCTCATGGTGTTGGATTATCCCTCGGAAGGTTGCTGTTCCCGCGCTGCGCTGCCACCTTTACCGTCCTGGGTTTCGCCCAGCAGTTTGGTCAGGAATGCTCCGGCGATGAGGCCTGCCAGCAAGGCAATGCCACCACAAACCCAGTAGGGCAGGGGCTGATGAAAGCCATAAAACATGGTGGCCATGGGCGGTCCAAGAATGCGGGCGACCGCGGACGCACTTTGAGACACTCCCAGGCTGGCTCCTTGTTCGTTATCGGGTGAAACGATGGAGATCAATCCGGTCAAGGGAGCCCGGTTGATGCCGGAGAAAATGGCGTAGACTGCGAGGGAAATCAGGATCCATATGACATTTGAACTGGCCGGAATCATGAAAAAGCTGAGGGTCAATCCGAAGAAACTCGCGAAGATCAGCGGCTTTTCCCCAAAGCGGTGGACTAATCTCCCTATAGCTCCTCCCTGGACCATGGTGGCGATGAAGCCCGAGTAGGCCAGGAAGTAGTAACACTCCTTACGTTCGAACCCCATGTAATCGACCATCAAAAGTGGCAAAGTGGTTTCGAAACAGGCAAAGCAGAGGGTTGCCAGGAACACGAGAGTGACCAGCAATCGCAGCTTGGGTTGTCCAAGAGTGTGGGCCCACTGAGCCCATTGGGCGCGTTTGACGGCTGGTTTGGCATCTTTTGCCCGGCTTTCGGAAAGAATGAAGCAGGCGGCCACGAAGTTAATCAGACAGATGGTGGCAGCCACCCAACCCGGACCTTGAGGCCCGAGGAAATGATCTGAAAGACCTCCGATGAGCGGACCGAATATAAAGCCAAGTCCAAAACCCATCCCAATGACCAAACCCACCCCGCGTGAGCGTTTTTCAGGCGGGGTAATGTCGGCTACGTAGGCGGAAGCCACCGAGAGGTTGGCTCCGCAGATGCCGGCAAAGACGCGGGACAGGAGCAGCATCATCAGTCCGTAGGTCCCTTCCAATCCACTGGCATAGCCGAACATGGCATAGGAAATGGTTGAACCTGCCGTGCTGATCAGGATGATGGGGCGGCGTCCGATGCGGTCGGAAAGTTTCCCTAACCAGGGCGCAAAGAAGAACTGCATCAGGTTGTAGGACGCGACGATGCAACCGATCGCAAGTCCTGAAGCGCCAAACTGTTCGGAGTACAGTGGCAGCAAAGGCAACACGATGCCGAACCCAACCAGGTCGGCAAAGACGATCAAAAACAGAATGAATAGTGTTGGCTTTCTCATTTAACGCCTTTTTGTACGAAGCGCGAAGTTAACGTGTCGAAGGGGGAGATCAAAGGAGAAATTTGGAAAAAGAAAGTGGGGGGATTGGTTGGAATTGTTTTTGGACGGGATGAACAGGATTTACAGGATGATTTTTGTGGAACAGTGTTAGCATCTGTGAAGGGGTGCATCCTTGTTGTTTTGAGAGTTTTTTTATTGGGTGGCCTCAGTTACATCAGTCATGGGATCTGCGAGATGAACAGGATGCTATTGGGTGGTTTTGGGCAGAGTGGCTGCGCTTGCCAACGTGTGGCTGGTAGGTGTTAAAGGTTGTCTTGGTTCGCTCAATTCAATTTGACGATTTGGTGGGTTTCGGGTCGAATGGTTTGCAGCTAATTTGGATTCCATTATGAAAAGCCAGAAATTCTCTCGTCGGACCGCTTTGAAATCGTTGACCGCAACCGGCATGGCTGCGGCGGCATCCTCGAATATCGCCCGTCAGCTTGAAGCTGCGGACATCAAGCCGGTGAAACTGAAGGGCAATGTGAACCATTCCGTTTGCAAGTGGTGTTACTCGGATTTGACTTTGGAGGAGTTGGCTCAGGCCGCTTCCCAGTTTGGCATGCAATCGGTGGAACTGCTCAATCCGGATCAGTTTGCCGTGCTCAAAAAGTATGATCTGGTCTGTGCCATGGCCAATGGTCCAGGTGGGATTCCGAAAGGATTCAATCGCATCGAAAACCACGCCACCTTGATTGAAGGTTTCCAACGCATGATCCCGCAAGTGGCCGAGGCTGGTTTTCCGAACATCATTTGTTTCTCTGGCAACCGTGCGGGATTGGATGATGAGAAAGGCATCGAAAACTGTGCGATCGGATTGAAACAGATCATGAAGGTGGCCGAACAAAACAAGGTCACGGTCTGCATGGAATTGCTCAACAGCAAGGTCAACCACAAGGATTACCAGTGCGATCACACCGAATGGGGAGTGGAACTGGTGAAGGCGGTGGGTTCGGAACGGTTCAAGCTTCTCTACGACATCTACCATATGCAGATCATGGAGGGTGATGTCATCCGCAACATCCGCACCTATCACGAATACATCGGGCATTATCATACGGGTGGCAATCCGGGCCGCAATGAAATCGACGAGACACAGGAACTGAATTACCCGGCTATCTGCAAGGCGATTGTGGAGACCGGATTCAAGGGGCACATTGCCCAGGAGTTCATTCCTAAACGCCACCCGCTCGGCAGTCTGTACGAAGCTGTGCGGACCTGCGATGTCTGATAGTGCGACCATTCCCTGGCTGGCCCGGATCAAAAGGACACTGCCACCTGTGCTACTGGTGGTAGCTGTGTGCTTTGCCTATCTGTACTACAACTCTGAACCGCGCTACCAGGGGCGGCGTTTTTCGGAGTGGATGCGTCTCTATGAACAGGGAGTGGATCCCGGGCGAGCGGAGCTGGCGATTTACGCCATGGGACCGGATGCCGTGCCTCATCTGGCCTATTGTTTGACATCCACCAAACCCGGTATGTTGGATCGCATGGTGATGTCCGTAGGGCGGCTGAACCAGAGCCTCGCTTTTAAGCTGAGTCAGGCGACCTCCAAGTGGAAACTCAGCCTTCAAGGTAACGGCCGGGCCAAGAAGGGGAGGGAATCCCTGATCGCCCAGGACCTGCTCAAGAATGCTCCGGAACCGTGGAAACCGGACATTATCTTCGCTATGAAGGATCTTTTGGAAAACGGTTCCGTTTACCAGCAACAACCCGCCTTGTTGGTGATGGAACATTACGCTTCAGATGCTGGTCCGCTGGTGGGCGCTTTGCGGGAAATCATCAAAGACGGGAATGACAGTTTACTCTGGCCAACCTTGGATCTGTTGCGCGAGATGGGGGAATTGGCATCTCCTCTTGGACCTGAGTTGATCCCTCTATTTGCTCACCCAGACATGTCCATACAGTCCAAAGCGGTTTTGGTGGGATCCCGTATCAAGATCGATCCTCATGAAGCCATGCCTGCGCTCAAGCCTATGCTGGATTCCATGCCCGGTGAGCATCGGCGATTGGTGGCCGTGCAAACCCTTGCTGCAATTGCAGTCGCTGAGGAGGAACAAATCAAATATTTGGTGGAGGCCCTGGATGATCCTTCTGAAGATATACGTAACCACGCTGCTTATGGGCTCGGGCGTCTGGGAAAGGATGCGATCGGGAGTTTGGATGCCTTGATTCCTTTGTTGAGGGATGAGGTGATTGGCGTGCGGGCGACTGCTGCGACGGCGATTGGCAACATGGGCTCTGAAGCCAAATCAGCGATCCCTCATCTGTTTGATACGATGAACAATGATTTTTCCGGCGTGGGGCAGGAGTGTCGTGTTGCCATTGAAAAAATCGATCCAGAACAGGCAAAAAACATCATTATCCGTTAAAAAATCAGCGTTTCCCCCCTTGACGAACGGCAAAAGTTATTTTTACTTCACTGCCCATGAGTCAAAAAACGGAAAAACATGAATTTCAGGCGGAAATCCAACAGCTGTTGGATATTGTTATTCATTCTCTCTACACCGATAAGGAAATCTTTATTCGGGAACTTATTTCAAATGCGGCGGATGCTTGTGAAAAGCTCCGGTTTCACCAGAGTTCCGGCAAGGACATTCACGAGCCTGACACCGAGCTCAAAATCAGCATCGCTACCGACGACAAAGCCAACACCATCACCATTACCGATACCGGCATCGGCATGTCTCGTGATGAACTGGTCGAAAACCTCGGCACCATAGCCCATTCCGGTTCCAAAGCTTTCCTGAAGCAGGTTTCCGAAGGCAAGGAAAAGCCGGATGCCAACTTGATTGGTCAATTTGGTGTTGGTTTCTACTCCGCGTTCATGGTGGCCGAAGAAGTGAAGGTCAACACCCGATCCTTTGCTCCTGATCAGTCAGGGCATACCTGGGTTTCCCAGGGGGTTGGCACTTACGAAATTGACGAAGCACCCGATTGTCCTCGCGGTACACGCATTTTCGTCAAGCTTAAGGAGGACGATAAGGAGTTTGCCACGTCAACGCGGGTAGAGTCCATCATCAAGCAGTATTCCAATTTTGTTCCTTTTCCTATTGAACTCAATGGCGAGGTAGTCAACAAAGTCAGCGCCATCTGGACCCGCAGCAAGAGCGAGATCAAGGATGAGGAATACAACGAATTTTATCATTACATCGGACATGATCACGAGGATCCATTGACTCGGTTGCACTTTTCCGCTGATGCACCGTTGGCCATCAAATCGCTGGTGTATGTTCCGGCCAAGAACATGGAGACGCTGGGAGTCGCCCGCAGCGAAAACGAGGTGCATCTCTACTGCCGCAAGGTGCTCATCCAATCCAAAGCCGAAAAGCTTTTCCCTGAATGGTTGCGATTCCTCAAAGGTGTGGTCGACAGCGAGGATCTGCCGTTGAACATCTCGCGTGAATCCATGCAGGACAGCGCATTGATGCAGAAGTTGAACAAGGTGTTGACCACGCGTTTCCTCAAGCATCTGGACGAGCTGTCCCAAAAGGATGAGGAAGCATTTTACAAGATTTACGATCTGTACCATCGATTCCTGAAGGAAGGTGTGGCGACCGATTTTACACATCGTGACAAGCTGGCCAATCTGTTGCGTTATGAATCCACCAGTTTGGACAAAGGCAAAAAGACTTCGCTGAAGGAATACATCAGTCGCATGCCCGAGGATCAAAAGGAGATCTATTACCTGGTGGCTTCCGGGCGCGATGCTGCAGAGGACAGTCCTTATCTGGAAGTTTTCAAGTCCAAAAACTACGAAGTTCTTTTCCTCTACGATCCGATTGACGAAATCGTGATGGACCATCTAGGGCAGTTTGAGGAGAAGACTCTGACGTCTGCCGAGAAAGCTGATCTTAAGATTGAAGATAACAAGGACGAGAAAGCTCTTTCAGAAGAAGACGCGGAGGCATTGGCCAAATGGGCGAAGGAG
>Ga0181590_10003639_pt1 | contig 12849 bp, 12 predicted proteins | sample 071ome_34_FD_132446 | JGI IMG/M metagenome (GOLD analysis project Ga0181590, IMG submission 132446) | Coastal salt marsh microbial communities from the Groves Creek Marsh, Skidaway Island, Georgia - 071411BT metaG (megahit assembly) | ecosystem: Environmental > Aquatic > Marine > Intertidal... | reverse complement strand
TTTTTGGTCAGAATCAAGCTATTGAATCACTCTCTACTGCTATCAAACTTTCAAGATCAGGTTTGAATCAGAAAGACCAACCTTTGGGTTCGTTTCTTTTTGCGGGCCCCACTGGTGTTGGTAAGACAGAAATTTCAAAGCAATTGGCTACAGTTTTAGGGGTTAAGCTTCTCAGGTTTGATATGAGTGAGTACATGGAAAGACATTCAGTCTCGAAGTTAATTGGCTCGCCTCCCGGTTATGTTGGTTATGATGAAGGAGGGCAGCTCACTGAGCAAGTTAATGCAAATCCATATGCGGTTCTCCTTCTTGATGAAATTGAAAAAGCACATCCTGATATTTTTAATATACTTCTCCAGGTTATGGACAATGGAAAGCTTACTGATGCAAATGGTAGAGAAGTAGACTTTAGAAATGTTATCCTTATTATGACCTCTAATGTTGGAGCTAGGAATGTACAGAGATCCTCAATTGGATTTTCAGAGCAAGACCACTCTTTAGATTATGATTCTGAACTAAAAAAAGCCTTCGCACCTGAATTTAGGAATAGGCTTTCTGAGGTTATTTATTTTAATTCACTTGATAAAGATACTATTATCTTTGTAGTTAATAAATTCTTGTTTGATCTTGAGTCAATCCTTGAAGAAAAGAATGTTTCGCTTATTGTTTCTGATCAAGCTAGAGATTGGTTTGCAAACCATGGTTATGATAACCAGATGGGCGCTAGACCAATGTCAAGACTAATTGAGAAAGAAGTTAGAAAACCACTGGCCGATGAGTTACTGTTCGGTAAGTTAGTTAAAGGAGGAACTGTTAGAGTCGGTGTTAAAAATGATAGAATTACACTAACATACTCTTAGTGAAAATCCTAGTTAGTAATGACGATGGCTATCTTGCTAAAGGGATCAATTTCCTTGTGGAAAGATTAAGGAAAAAACATCAAGTTACGTTATTTGCCCCCTTAGAGAATAAATCGGCTTCAAGTAGTTCATTGACCATTGATAAACCTTTAAAACCTATAAAAATATCCGAATCAGTTTATACAATTAATGGAACTCCAAGTGACAGCACTCACTTTGCCTTATGCGGCTATTTTGAGGAAGAATTTGACCTAGTAATAGCTGGAATCAATTTTGGTCCGAACCTTGGCGATGATGTAATTTATTCCGGAACTGTTGCAGCAGCAATTGAGGGAAGGTTTGTAGGTTTTCCGTCTATTGCGATTTCTTTGGCAAGCTGGAATGGTAAAAATTTTGATACAGCTGCTAAAGTTGCTGAAGTAATTACTGATAATGTCGAGTTTTCCGAGTTATCTTCTAATACTGTGTTAAACGTTAATGTTCCAGATATTCCTTTTAATGAAATTAAAGGTTTTAAAACCACTAGACTTGGTAAGCGCCATAAATCAGAAAATATTATTCAAGATAAAGAGGACAGTTCTCTTTATTGGATTGGCGAGAATGGAAAAGAAGCTGAGAATGGACCTGGCACTGATTTTTATGCAATCAAAAACAATTATGTTTCAATTACTCCATTGGATATTGACCTTACAAGCTACGATGAAATAAAAAAAGTAGGTGAATGGATAAAAAAAATTAACTAGTTATTCCAAGTATCACGTAAAGAAACAGTTTTATTCATCACTAGCATTCCTTCATTATCCTCTTCTCTACAGAAATAGCCATTTCTTTCAAATTGGTATGATTCAAATAGTTCAGCTCCAAGCATATTACGTTCACAGAAACCGTAAGTTGAGATAAGAGAGTTGGGGTTAATTATGTCTTCTAAGTTTTCATGTTTGCCAGGATTTTCTTTAGTAAATAATCTATCATAAATCCTAAACTCAGTTTGTACTGCTTGTGTTCCTTCAACAAAATGGATAACACCCTTGACTTTTCTTCCATCGATAGGGTTTTTGCCAAGGGTGTCCTTATCATATTCTGCGTAGACTGTTGTAATATTGCCATCAAAATCTGTATCGAAAGTTATTGCCTTAATTACATAAGCGTTTCTTAATCTAACTTCTTTGCCAGTGACAGTCTTTTGTATTTATTATTAGGAGCAACCTCGCAAAAATCATCTCTTTCTATAAAAATTTCTCTTGAAAAAAAGATCTCTCTTTCACCTAGATCTGGATGATTTGGATGATTTGGTGCTTTGATGGTTTCTATTGAGTTTTCTGGATAGTTTTCAATAATTACCCTTATTGGATCAATAACTCCCATTGTTCGTTTTGATTTGTTATTGAGCTCTTCTCTGGCAGAATCTTCAAGTAACTTTATGTCTGTAAAGGTATCAATTTTAGAAATTCCGACTCTTTCAATAAATTTTTTGATAGATTCAGGAGTATAGCCTCTTCTTCGGAGACCGGATATAGTTGGCATTCTTGGATCATCCCAGCCGGAAACGATTTTTTTATCAACCAATTCTAGAAGTTTTCTTTTTGACATAACGGTGTATTCGAGATTAAGTCTTGAAAATTCATATTGACGAGGTCTTTTGGCGTTTTTAAAATCATCAATATTTTCTAAAATCCAGTCATAGAGTCTACGATTATCTTGAAATTCAAGGGTGCACAGAGAATGTGTGATACCTTCTATTGCATCAGATATGCAATGTGCAAAATCATATAAAGGGTAGATTGACCAGCTATCACCTGTTTGATGATGGGGCACAAAACGAATTCTATATAAAGTTGGGTCTCTCATGCACATGAATGGACTAGACATGTCAATTTTGGCCCTGAGGATGCACTCACCTTCTGCAAATTCCCCATCTTTCATTTTCCTAAAAAGTTCAAGATTTTCGGAAGGTTTGGCATTCCTATATGGGCTCTCAATGCCTGGTTCTTTTAGTGTACCTCGCATATCTTTCATTTCATTTGGAGAAAGAAAACATACATAAGCCAAATCTTTATTAATTAACTCCTCTGCATATTTATAAAAATCTGAGAAATAGTCAGAGCTAAATTTAATATCACCATCCCAAGCATATCCAAGCCAGGTAATATCTCTTTTAATAGAATTTATGTAATCGATGTTTTCTTTTTCCGGGTTTGTATCATCAAATCTGAGATTACATTTACCATTAAATTTATTTTTTATTTCAAAATTTAAAACTATAGATTTAGCATGTCCAATATGCAGATATCCATTTGGTTCAGGAGGAAATCTGGTATGAATGATTGAATGAAGATGAGAAGCTAAATCACTTCTAATTTGATTTTCTATAAAATTTGTTGCCATATTTAATGAGTAAAAATCTAATCCCAAAGATCTGATTTTTATACATGTAAAATGAAAACATAATTATACATTTCAATATTAATGCTTCAATATATAAAAAATCTATTTGGGATGAAAAACTTGATTTTGTTTTTTCCTTTTGCACTATTATCAATCAAAATTCTTGGAAATTTTTTATTGCTTTTGATTTTACTCATAGGAATAAAAAAATATTTTGTTGATAATTATCGACCTCTAAAAATAAAAGAAACTAAGATGATTTCAATTCTTTCTTTGATATATTTCTTTGTAATGCTTGCTTCCATCATACTCAATTCAGGATTTGATGAGGATATGAGACATATTTTTAGAAAACTACATTTTTTTTTATTGCCGCTGATTTCTCTGGCATTTATCGATGTTGAAATTGATTTAAAAAAAATCCTAAAGGCTTTCAAAATTTCACTTATCTGCTTGGGACTTATTGTTTCTATTGAGACAATTTTAGCTTATTTTTTGCATACTAACATTCTAGGGGGTAGAGTCGAAACCTCTATCATAGGAGAATCAAGGTATACGGGTATGATTAATGCAAATGTTTTTGGTGATTTAGTTGTGGTTATTTTTTTTATGTCCATTGTAAGAATCTTTGATGAAAACAGGAGGGAGTTGCTATTAACATTTGTGAGTTCAAGTCTTGGGCTATGGACAATTTTTCTTTCTGGAAGTAGAGGATCTTGGGTAACTTTTACTGTCTTAATGCTTATCTTTATTTTTTTTAAATTTAAAAAACTGTCCCATTCAGTTAAAAATCAAAAACTTTTCTTAACAGGTCTTGGTATTTTTTTGATTGTTTTTGGCTTGATGTTTATTCCAAAAGTTTTAACAAAATTCGAACAAACCTCAAACGCTGTTAATTATTGGAAATTTAATCATGAAACATATTCATCTGCAGGGATAAGATTAGAAATGTGGTCGTCAGCTTTAGATGCATTTAAAGATGCCCCTTGGTATGGATATGGTTACAGATTGGCAAATTCAAAAGTATCAGAATATGCCTCAGACCATGCTGAAACTATTGCAGCTTTTACACATCTTCATAACGAATATATCACCGCTCTTTTATCTGCAGGTATTACTGGTCTTGCTTCATTACTTTTCTTATTATTTATTCCAATGGTTTACTTTTATAAGTCAAGACATATAGAAGAAAATTACTATTTTTCAATTATGGGTATTATATTGACATTAGGGTATTCTGTTTCAGGCTTAACCCATATGTCTTTTGGAGAAGAGCATTTGAATGCCTTTTTTGTTTTCTATATTATTCTTTTAATACAATGTTTAAAGAAAGATAAGACTGTTAAAAAGTTAGGATAAATCAAAAGAGTCTTTTGCCGCTATGTCGATATCTCTTCTTACGGCATAAAAACTCAAGTATATTTTTCTAATACCTAATTTAAACTGAGAATACACCCTTCTATAAAAATAACTAAAAGATTTTCTTGGTTTATTAGTAAAGCTTACGGTTGATTGAGAAAGTTGAAATAGTCTATCATCAGTACTAATTTTATATATGCTAGTCATATCAAGTTGAATAATTAATGCAGGTTCAACTTGATATTTATAAAGAGAATTGCATCTTGAGATTTGTGCGTCTGCAAGAGCAAATCCATGCCTATTTTCAAAATTCAGGAGTTTTCTGGCTCCATTTGGATAGAGAATGTATCCTGCAGCACCTGTCGAGTCATGATAGAGTTTTAAGAACGAAAACACCCCGTTAAAATAAGTCTTTTTTTTAGAGACAATTTTTTTTCTATTTCTATTTTCTAGGTTGATATAGTCTGCATTTTTCAAAGAAATAATATCCTGAATTAATTTTGGTAGTTCATTGGAGATTAAAGCATCATCTTCAAGAATCAATGAAGGATTATTGGAGGAGGAAGTTATTTTCCAAGCATTTCTATGTGACTTATAACATGCTATTTCACTTAAATGAAGTGGTCTTTCCCAGTTTGTATAGTCATTGTCTTGATTGGATATATCATCTTTTGTGATTGCATTTATAAATTTAAAGTCCAACCCCAATTTTGAAAATTGTTTCTCTTGAAATTCTCTTCTAGGTGAATTTCTCAAACTTATGATATATATATTGAGTCCTACCATTTAGTCTGGTTCATTTCATTTTTATGTGTCTTAATTATATCTTGTATACTGGATAACGGTCTAAATACGTTGCTATAATTGTCCGACAATAATTGAGTTTGATTATATGGAAAAAAATATTTGTGTTATTGGTTTGGGCTATGTCGGTTTATCAAATGCAATACTTCTATCCCAAAAAAATAAAGTGTATGCATATGATAATAATCCTGAAAAAATTAAGTTGCTTAAGTTAAAACAAACTCCTTTTAGTGATAAGTATATTTCAGAATTTCTATCTAGAAAAAAATTAAATCTAATACCAACTGATGATTTTGAAAAGGCAGTTAAAGACTCAAGCATAGTAATAATAGCAACTCCAACTGATTTTGATGACAAAAATAATAATTTCAATACTTCTTCCATAGAATTTGTTATAGAGAGGATTATCTCACTCAAGAGCTCTCCACTAATAGTTATTAAATCTACTGTCCCTATTGGATACTCAAAAAGTTTAATTGAAAAATATAACTATCCTAGAATTTTGTTTTCTCCAGAATTTCTCAGAGAAGGAAATGCCTTGTATGATTGTCTTTATCCTTCAAGAATAATAATTGGGGGGGAAGATATACTTTTAAATTATTTATTGAATCTATTTGTTGAGTGTTCCGATAAAGATAAGATTGAAACGCTTATAACTTCAACCGCTGAGGCAGAATCAATAAAACTTTTCAGTAACGCATACCTGGCTCTAAGAGTCTCTTTCATAAATGAGCTGGATACGTTTTGTGAAATTAAGGAGCTAAATCCAAAAAAAATAATTAAAGGCTTGGGTTATGACCCTAGAATAGGTAATTTTTATAATAATCCCTCATTTGGGTATGGAGGTTATTGTTTGCCAAAAGACTCTAAACAACTTTTGTCTAATTATATTAACATTCCAAATAAGATCATAAAATCCATCGTTGATTCGAACCAAAATAGAAAAGAATATATTGCCAATAATATCCAAAATTTGAGTCCAAGTTTATTAGGAATATATAGAATAGTTATGAAGTCTGGATCAGACAATTATCGTTCATCCTCTATTATTGACATTATGAAAATACTTGTCAAAAAAGGTATAAAAATAATAATTTATGAACCAAGTATTAAGGAGGGTGTTTTTATGAATTGTGAAGTTATAAATAACTTGAAGGAGTTTAAGGATAGAAGTAATCTAATATTAGCTAATAGAATTAATTCCGAAATTTATGATAGTCTTGATAAGGTCTATACTAGAGATCTCTTTGAATCAGATTAATAGAGTGTTTCAAGTTAATTCTTTTTGAATATTAAATTCCATCAAACACTGGCAATACATCTTTGGAATATTTATTATTTTTCGATTAAAAATCAAAGTGCTTTAATTTAGTATCCATGAGTATTCATAATCTTTGATTAAAAGGTTTAAAAATTTGGTTAAGTATTCAAGGTAATTAAGCCTTCTTCGATTATTATATTGAAAGTTTTATGGATGAAAAGAAATAGAAAATGAAAGAAATAATTTTAATTGGAGGGGGAGGTCATTGTCGCTCAGTTATTGATGTTATAGAACTAGAGGGCAAGTTTAAAGTCTTTGGAGTAATAGATAAAGCTGAACTCTTCGGTGAAAAGGTATCGGGTTATGAAATTATTGGGTCAGATAAAGATTTATATGACATTCGCCAAAAAATTGATTATGCCTTTATTTCAATTGGGCAAATAAGAACAAGTACCCCTAGAAGAAATATGTTTGAAGTTCTAAAAAAACTAGATTTTAAGATACCTAAAATAGTGTCACCCAGGTCTTATATTTCAAAATCTGCTCAAGTATCTGAAGGGACAATTATTATGCATGACTGTCTAGTCAATGCAAATGCAAAGGTTGGCAAGAATTGCATAGTTAATACCAAGGCTCTGATTGAGCATGATTCTTCAATAGGAGAAAATACACACTTATCTACCTGTTCAGTTATTAATGGAAATACAATTATTGGAAAGAATTGTTTTATTGGTTCAAACTCGGTTGTGAAAGAGTCTTCAAATATTCCTAACAATAGTTTTATTAAAGCTGGAAGTTTATTTAAATGAAGTCATATATTATTGCAGAAGCTGGAGTAAACCATAATGGATCACTCGATTTGGCAAAAAAAATGGTTACTAGTGCTAAAGATGCAGGTGCAGATGCAATTAAATTTCAGGCTTTTAATGCCAAGAAATTAGTAGTTAAAACTGCCCCTATGGCTCAATATCAAAAAGATAATACCAAATCTGAAATATCGCAATTTGATATGCTAAAAGGTCTAGAGTTATCTAAAGAAGAGCAAGAAATACTAATAAATTTATGCAAAAAAATTGGCATTGATTATTTATGCTCTCCTTTTGATATAGAAAATATTGATTTTTTAAGATCTCAAAATATTAAAACTTTTAAAGTTCCGAGCGGTGAAATTAATAATTTGCCTTTTTTGAGACATCTGGGCAAAGGTAATCATAAGATCTTTTTGTCAACTGGCATGTCGCATATTGATGAAATAAAAGATGCATTATTCATCCTTACTGAAGCAGGTACTGACATAAAGAATATTACAGTTATGCACGCCAACACAATGTACCCAACTCCATTGATAGATGTCAATCTAAGGGCTATGGATACTATTAAGAAGATTTTTAAAACTCAAGTGGGATACAGTGATCATACGCTTGGAACGGATGTGCCAATTATTGCTGCAACATTGGGAGCAACTGTCATTGAAAAGCACTTTACCTTAGATAAAACTATGGATGGGCCTGATCACAAAGCATCTTTGTCACTCAAAGAGTTAAGCGAAATGATAAAAAGCATTAGAAATGTAGAAATAACTCTTGGAAATAAAGAAAAAAAACCAACAAATAGTGAAATAAGCAATTTGAAGGTTGTAAGAAAGTCAATAGTCGCTGTAAGTGATATAAAAAAAGGTGAGAAATTTACAGAAAAAAATATTGGTACAAAAAGACCAGGAACTGGCAAAAGCCCTATGCTTTGGGATGAAATAATTGGATCGTTTGCTGATAAAGACTATTATCCAGATGATTTTATATGAATAATAGAAGAATTTCAGTCATTACAGGGTCAAGAGCGGAATACGGTCTTCTACAACCATTAATAAGGCTTATCTCTAATGCAGAAGATACAGAACTTAATTTAATTGTCACAGGTTCTCATTTTTCTGAAAATCTTGGGAGTACTATTAACTTTATAAGGGAAGACGGATATCTAGACTTTGATGAGGTAGATATTCCTGATGTGTATCAGGATGAAGTAAATGTAGGAATTTCTGTTTCTGAAGGCATTTCAAAGTTTACGCTTTTATTTAAGAAAAATAATCCTGATTTGATTTTAATTTTAGGCGACAGGTTTGAGATTTTATCTGTTGCTTTGGCGGCCTGCTTTTTAAAAATACCTGTTGCACATATTCATGGCGGTGAATTAACACTTGGATCCTTTGATGACTATATTCGTCACTCAATAACTAAGCTCAGTCAATTACATTTTGCATCTACTGAAGTTTACAAAAAAAGAATTATTCAACTTGGCGAATCCCCAGAGAGAGTTTTTAATTATGGTAGTTTGGGGGCGGAAAATATTTTATCAAAAAAACTATTAACAAGAGAAGCACTCGAAAACTTTTTAGGTGTTAAGTTTAAATTAAAAAATATTCTAGTTGCTATTCATCCAGAAACTCTTGATTTGAAACCAGAGTTTTTTATGCCTAAATTCTATGATGCAATATCTTTACATAAAGATATTCAATTTTTCTTTACATTTTCAAATTGTGACCCAGGCGGCTCCTATATTAATAATAGTATTGTTGATTTCTGCTCAAAGAATGAAAATTGCATTTTCTTTAAAAACTTGGGAACTTTAAATTTCCATAGTTTAATGTCTCAAGTTGACGCAATAATTGGCAATAGTTCATCTTCTATTATTGAAGCCCCAACCTTGCAGATCGGCTCATTGAATATTGGAACAAGGCAGAAAGGAAGATTAAAGGCCGACAGTGTCATAGATTGTGATTGGAGTAAAAAATCAATTCTTGAGGCAATAACCAAACTTTATTCGAATGATTTTCAAATATTGCTGAGAAATATAGACAACCCATATCAGAAACCCAATACATCAAAGAATATATTTGATGTAATTAAGAACTTCAATCTGGAAAATATTAATCAGAAAATATTTTATGATCTAGATTAGATACTTATATTTGAGAAAAAAACTAATCAGTAATTTAGTTCAACATTCCTAGAAATTAAGAATTTTGAAATTTTATTTGAAGCCTTTAATAGCTTTCTATTATAAAGAGTGAATTGCTGAGTTAAGAAATTATTTTAAGCTCTATAAAAAGGTTGAAAGTCAAAACCCAAGTTATCAAATTTTATAGTTCTACATTTACGATATTGGCTAATTTATTTCCAATACTAACAATAATAAATTAAAAATCGAAACAAATTTTTATTGAAACGTATTTACTTTGTAGATTTGTTTTTGGAAGTTAAAATATTAACATCTTTCTTCATTTTTATAATTTCAAATGAGCATACCTAGGATTATTGCAAAATTAGATGTAAAGCCTCCATATGTTGTAAAGCCTATTCATTTTGAAGGTTTGAGAAAAATAGGATCGCCCCTAGATCTTGCAGAGAAATATTACAATCAAGGTGCTGATGAGATTATGTACTTAGATATAGTCGCATCTTTATACCAGAGAGGAATAATATATGAAGATATAAATAATACTGCTTCTAAGGTGTTTATCCCTTTCGCAGTCGGTGGAGGCGTTAAGTCTATAGATGATTTTAGCAAGCTATTTCACTCTGGCGCAGATAAGGTGGCTGTTAATACTTTTGCGCTTCAAGAGAGTCCAAAAATCATTGATGATGCAGCTTCTAGATTTGGAAGTCAAGCTGTTGTTGTAAATATTGAAGCCAAGAAATGGGAGAGTAATTGGGAATGTTACTCTGATTGTGGAAGAATAAGATCATCTAAAGATGTGATAGATTGGTCAAAAGAGGTAGAAGACAGGGGCGCAGGTGAAATTTTTATTCAATCTGTTGATAGAGATGGAAGAAATATTGGCTTTGATGTCGAATTAGTTGCCCAGGTTGTTCAAGCAGTTAATATTCCAGTTATTGCATCAAGTGGAGCTGGAAGTCTTGAAGATATAATGACATTGAACAAACATTGCTCTCCTAGCGGTATAGCTATTGCGAGTTTATTGCATTACAATAAATATACAATCTCAGAAATCAAGAAATATTTGCAAGAATCTCATGAATAAAACTAAGGTGGGTATAGTCGATTATGGCTTAGCTGGAAATATTCATAGCGTTATAAATGTTATTAAAAGTGCTGATGGAGTTCCAGAGATTGTTACTAGAAATAAAGACTTTTCAAAATATAAAAAAATCATAATACCTGGTGTCGGAACTTTTAAAGATGGAATCGGCGAGCTTCAAAAAAATAAATTTGTTGAGGAGATAAAGAATTATCCTGGACACATTCTTGGAATTTGTTTGGGAATGCAACTTCTTGCTAAGAAGGGATTTGAATATGGAGAAAATGAAGGACTAAGTTTGATTGATGCAGAAGTCAAACTTATAAAATGTGAAGATAGAGTCCCTCATATGGGCTTTAGTAAAATTAAAATACTAAAAGATTGCAAGTTACTGGAAGGCATAGAGGATGAAGAGTTTTATTTTATGCACTCATATGAATTTGTTAACTATACAGATGTTATTGCTTTGAGCAATTATGGAAATCATAGTTTTGTCTCAGTTGTTGAGAAAGATAATGTCTTCGGGGTTCAATTTCATCCTGAAAAAAGTAGAAAGGCTGGTATCAAATTAATTAAAAATTTTATAAATTTATAAATAAATTATGAAAACTGGAAAATACGGATTACCACTTAATGTTCAATTTTGTAAAAAGTGCACAATGAATAATCAAAGGCCGACTTCTACAATTGAGTTCAAACAAAAATCAAATGAAAAAAAGAAAACCCTTGCATTTGATGAAAATGGAGTCTGTGATGCATGTAATTACGCTGAAAAAAAGAAAAATATTAATTGGGAAGATCGAAAAAAACAGTTGGCCAATCTTTGCAATGAATTTAGAAGAAAAGATGGCAGATATGATGTAATTATTCCAGGTAGTGGAGGAAAAGACAGTGTCATGGCGGCACATGTACTAAAGTATGAATTTGATATGAATCCAATTCTAATTACCTGGCCTCCAGCACTTTATACAGATATTGGTTTTAAGAATTTTCATAATTGGCTAGATTCTGGATTTGCAAACTATACATATAATCAAAATAGACAGCTTCATAGATTTTTAACTAAGAATGCTTTTTTGAATCTAGGACACCCATTTCAACCATTCATAATTGGCCAGAAAAATCTAGCTCCAAGGCTTTCAGTGCTTCTAGATATTCCTTTAGTTATTTTCGGAGAAAACGAGGCAGAATATGGCAATGCAATTCAAGACAACGAAAAACCACAGCGTGATCCGAAATACTATTCATTAGAATCAAATATTCAAGACTTAGTCTTGGGAGGTATTCCTGCTAAAGAGCTCATTAAGGACTTTGGTTTTAAACTATCTGATTTGGAGGCCTACTTTCCTGTTGATTATGATAAGATTCTTAAAACTGGAACTGAGGTACACTATTTGGGTTACTATTTGAGATGGCACCCTCAGGAGGTTTATTATTATTCAGTTGAAAAAACAGGCTTCATGCCTAATCATTACCGAACTGAAGGTAGTTATAGTAAGTATAGTTCTATTGATGATAAGATTGATTGGCTCCACTATCACACAACATCAATTAAATTTGGCTTAGGTAGAGCCTCATATGATTCAGCACAAGAGATTAGGAACGGCGATATTACCAGAGAAGAGGGTATTGCACTGGTTAAAAGATTTGATGGTGAATTTCCCGAGCTATATATAGATGATTGTTGCAAATATATGGGTATTTCACATCAAGAATACCATGATGCAATAGAAAAGTTTAGATCTCCACATTTATGGGAAAAGAAGTATGGTTTATGGCAACTTAAAAAACCAATATGGAATCAATAAATGAGAGATCATTTTGAAAATAAATATATTGATCTTATAAATGATGATATTTATGAAAACTACTTTACTCCAGTTTTAGATGATGTTTTTGCTTACTATAAACCAAAATATGTATGTGATATAGGTTGTGGAAATGGCGTCTTTACATCATCAATTAAGCATAAATTTGACTGCAAACTTTTTGGAGTTGATGGAAATAAATATGCTTTAAAACAAGCTAGTAAATTAGATTTTGATAATTTATCTTTGGTAAAGGATTTCTCCATAGACTCTCTACCATTCAATGATGGTACTTTTGACTTGGTTATTTGCAAAGATGTTTTGGAACATCTTGTA
>Ga0181590_10003637_pt1 | contig 12853 bp, 11 predicted proteins | sample 071ome_34_FD_132446 | JGI IMG/M metagenome (GOLD analysis project Ga0181590, IMG submission 132446) | Coastal salt marsh microbial communities from the Groves Creek Marsh, Skidaway Island, Georgia - 071411BT metaG (megahit assembly) | ecosystem: Environmental > Aquatic > Marine > Intertidal... | reverse complement strand
TGCTCAAAAATCGCTTACAAATATTCAAAATGATTTTTTAAATTTGAAAAAAAACTTAGATACATGCAAAAACCAGAAACACATAGAATTCCAATATTCAATCAAGGTACGAAACCTTAAATTCAATTATCCTAATAAACAATCCAATGCAGTTGACATACCTGGATTGGAGATTGCGAGAGGTCAAAAAATTGGTTTTGTTGGTCGAACCGGTAGTGGTAAGACAACCTTGGTGGATTTGTTGATTGGAATTGTCCAGCCAACAGCTGGAAGTATTTTGATTGATGATAAGCCTCTATCCGAAGAGTACATGTTTTCATGGCAACAAAAGATTGGTTATGTTCCTCAATCGGTATATTTGACTGATGATTCAATTTTATCAAATGTTGCTTTCGGTGCTGATGTGGCAGATTTAAATTATGAGCTTTTAAGCAGAGTTTGTGAGATTGCCTGTCTTAACGATTTTGTTAAAGATTTACCCCATGGTTTACATACCCGTTTAGGGGAACATGGCGGGTCTCTATCTGGTGGTGAAAAGCAAAGAATTGGGCTTGCTAGAGCCCTTTACAGGCAGCCTGAAGTATTAATTTTGGATGAAGCAACCAGTGCTTTGGACCCTAAAACAGAATCCAAAGTCCTTAAAAATCTTAAACAAGGCTTTAAAGATATCACAATTTTTTCGATTGCTCATAGACTCAATACTGTTATTGATTCCGACTGTATTTTCCTTTTAGAAAAGGGGGAGATCGTTAGTTATGGGACATACGATCAACTATCAAAAAACTCTACTGAGTTTCAAGCTTTGTTGAGAGCTGCTTAGTTATGAATTTGCTGTTTTTTGATATCCACCAAATACAAGTTCTTTAAATATAATTAAGACCTTTCATAACAAAGAGAACTTTGCAGTTATAAAAATTAATATATGAATTTAGATCTATTGCTTATAAACCCAGACTCATCAAGGCAGGCTTATCAGGGGCTTGCTGATCTTTACTCTGCCATTGAACCACCGACATGGTCACTGCTGTTAGCAGAGTCTTGCCGAGCAAAGGGGTTCTCTGTTTCCATTCTTGACTGTGACGCTGAGCGTCTTTCATTGGATGAGGCTGTTGGGCGAATTGAAGCTTTATCCCCGAAACTTATACTTTTTGTCGTTTATGGTCAAAACCCAAACTCGGGTACGACTAGTATGATAGGAGCGCTTGCCTTATCGGAAGCACTTAAAGAACAGCGTTTTAAATCAACTATCGGATTTGTTGGTTCTCACGTTAGCGCTCTACCTAAGCAAGTGCTTTCTGAAAGTAGTGTAGACATTGTCTTATTAAATGAGGGTGTCTATGCACTACACTCACTCTTATCTTCAGATTTAGAACTAGATTTGCAAAATATTAAAGGTATTGGTTACAAAGTTATTGACGTTACAAATAAAGAGCAACTTATACTAAATGCACCCGAACGTGTTGTTCCTCAAGAAAGGATGGATATAGATCTCCCTGGATACGCCTGGGACTTGCTTCCTTTCGATAGAAAGCCACTCGATCTCTACAGGGCGCATTTCTGGCATGCTAATTTCGATCACGCTCAGAGGACTCCCTTCGCCGCTATTTATACGTCCCTAGGCTGTAATTTTGGTTGTGACTTTTGCATGATCAACATTGTTAATCGCGTTGACAATTCAGATGGTGTACATGCTGCTGATTCAAGAGGCATGCGTTTTTGGTCGCCTGGCTGGGTAAAGCGAGAAATGAAGAAGCTTGCTGACTTGGGTGTGGTGACTCTTCGAATCAGTGATGAAATGTTTTTCCTTAATCGAAAGTTTTATGTGCCAATTCTTCAGAATGTGATAGATGAACAATATGGTTTTAACATGTGGACTTACTCCCGAGTTGATACGGTGAGAAAAGACCAATTAGAGTTATTTAAGAACGCTGGTGTTAATTGGTTGGCTCTTGGTGTGGAGGCCGGCAATCAGCTTGTCCGTCAAGAGGTATCCAAGGGGTCATTTAAAGATGTTAACATTCGTGATGTTTGCCGCACCGTCCAGGAGGCAGACATCAATATTATTAGTAACTATATCTTTGGGTTTCCTGAAGATACGATTGAGACAATGCAGCAGACCCTAGACCTGGCCTTAGAATTAAACACCGAAATGGCCAACATGTATCCGTGTCAAGCATTGCCTGGTAGTCCAATGTATTACACGGCCATGAAGAATGGATGGAAACTTCCTGAAACATATTCTGGATTTGCTTTTCTCTCTTACGATTGTTCTCCATTACCAACGAATCATGTCTCTGGTGAAGATGTTTTAAGGTTCAGAGATGAAGCTTGGCAAACATACTTTACAAATCCCGAGTACCTATCCCTTGTAGAATCAAGATTTGGAATTGAGCAAAGACGCAATGTTGAGGATATGGCGTCTATTAAGCTTAAGAGAAAGGCTTTAGGGGATTGATTGATGGTAATCACTCGAACACCTTTTAGGGTCTCGTTTTTTGGTGGTGGCACCGACAGATACGAATGGTTTTCTGAAAATGGTGGCGGGGTCATTTCAACCACTATCGACAAGTATTGTTACCTTACGTTAAGGAATTTACCGCCTTTCTTTGAGCATAAGCACCGTATCGTTTATTCAAGGGTAGAGAACGTAACTAACATTGATGAGATACAGCACCCAGTTGTTCGCGAGGTATTTCGATTATTTGGGATACAAGAGGGTAAGGAGCTGCATCATGATGGTGATCTGCCAGCAAGGTCAGGCTTGGGCTCGAGTTCTTCCTTTACGGTTGGTCTACTGATGGCTATCCAAGCATTGAAGGGACATTTTTCTTCTAAGAGCTGGCTTGCCGATATGGCAATTCGTGTCGAGAGAGAAATATTAAATGAAACGGTCGGATATCAGGATCAAATTGCTGCGGCATACGGTGGCTTGAATCATATAGAGTTCAAAAAGAATGGCGAGTATGAGGTCAAGCCTATCTTGATCAATGAGGATGCAAGGAACAATCTTCAATCCCATCTCATGCTCTTTTTTACCGGGGTTGGTAGATTCTCGTCCGATGTTTCGAAGGTCCAAGTTCAATCTATGGGGCAAAAAAAAGATAATTACGCTAATTTGACCCAACTACTCAATGAGGCTAAAACACTATTTGGTAGGAATGAATTTAATGTGGCTGAGTTTGGGTCCTTGTTACACGAGGGCTGGCTTATCAAGCGTTCTCTATCAAAGGGCATAACTTCAAATGCAATTGATGGTATGTACGAGAAGGCGATGAAAGCGGGGGCTTTTGGAGGAAAAATAATCGGCGCGGGTGGAGGCGGTTTTTTATTGGTCTGCGCGCCTCCTAATAAGCATAAGCAAATCCAGGATGCCCTATATCCGAATATCTACGTTCCAGTTAAGTTTGAGAATTCGGGTGCGAGTGTCATTCACTTCGATTCTTCTATGAGTTTTTGACTAAATGAAAAAGGTATTCGTTGCTGGCCATACCGGCTTAATTGGATCTGCAGTCAGTGAGGCTATCCTCAAAGACAAAAAATTTGAACTGGTAACTTCGCTACGTTCTGATCTTGATTTGAATGCATATGAAGAGGTCAGGAAGTTTTTTGATTTACATCGACCAGATTATGTTGTTCTTGCTGCTGGGCGTGTGGGTGGCATTCTTGAAAATAAGAATTTCCCCTTCGATTTTATTACCAGTAATTTATCTGTCCAGTTGAATGTGATCCGAGCTGCCGTTGAATATGATGTCGAGCGAACAATCTTGTTTGGTTCGTCATGTATGTACCCTAAGCATTGTGATCAGCCAATGCGAGAGGATCAGCTTTTAACCGGTAAGCCTGAGGTGACGAGTATTTCATATGCCATCTCAAAACTCGCAGGCGTTGAGTTATGTTCAGCATATAATCGAGAGTTTAAAGATAATCGTTTTTTACCTTTGATACCCAATAGTGTTTATGGACCAAATGATAATTTTGACCCCTCTTCTGGGCATGTTCTCTCTTCATTGATCAAAAAGTTTCATGAGGCAAAAGTTAATAACGTAAATTCAATTAGTCTTTGGGGCAGCGGTAACCCCAGAAGAGAGTTTCTCTTTTCCCGTGATCTTGCAGAAATTGTCATAAATCTTCTGGATAAAAATGTCGACGTTGAAGATATGCCTCTTAATGTTGGTGTTGGTTTCGATCACTCAATCAAAGAGTTGTCAGAAATTATAAAAAGTATCATCGGTTTCCAGGGTGAGGTGACATGGGATGACTCAAAGCCAGATGGCGCAATGCAAAAGCTTTTAGACAGCACTAGAATCCAAAAATACTTAACAATTCCTAAGACGGATCTTGTTGGGGGTATACATCAAACTTATCAGTGGTTTTTAGACAATGAAGTTAGCTGAGTTACAAGAGAAAGCGTCATGGGTCTGGAAGGAGACGTTAAAAATTCATAAGCGATCACCTGAGACTCGTGTGGCTTCATCGTTATCCCCTGTAGAGATTTTTGTTGCTCTTTATTATTCAGGTATCTTGCTGTTTAAACCTGAAGAGCCTTACTGGGAAGCTAGAGATAGATGCATCATAAGTAAAGGTCACGGTTCCTTGTGTATGTATCCCATACTGGCAGACTTGGGTTTCTTTGATCTTTCAGAATTAGAAAATATCTGCAAGGCGGGATCTTTTTTGGGCGGTATACCAGACCCCATTATCCCTGGATACGAGACAATTAATGGATCCTTAGGTCATGGTGCTGGAGTTGGTGCTGGTATAGCTAAGGCACTTAAAACTAAAGGATCTAAAAGTAAGGTCTATGTGGTCGTTGGGGATGGTGAGCTACATGAGGGTGCTAACTGGGAAGCGTTCATGTTCGCCACGCAACATCAATTAGACAACTTAACAGTGATTGTTGATAACAATGCTATCTGTATGCTGGGACAAACTGAAGATGTAGTGTCACATCTCGACTTAAAAAAGAAATTAGAAGCCTTCGGTTGGTTTGTTGTTAATGCATCTGATGGACATAATATGCAGTGTCTGTTAGAGGCATTTGATCTTGTTAAATCAGATCAGCAAAAACGGCCAAAAATAATCATAGCTAATACCAAGAAAGGCAGAGGAGTCCCTGGCCTTGAGGGTGCTGACCTGTCCCATGTTACGGCTATAAACCCCGACCAAATCGATATGCTCATTAGTGAGAAATTTTGATGGAAGGAATTAAGCTAAGAGCTATGCGGGATTCCTTATTGGAAAGGATTCACCAGTTGATGAAAGATGACGATAAGCTTTACTTCGTCACAGCAGATTTTGGCTCTCCTGTTTTAGATAGGGTCCGTGATAACTACCCGAAGCGATTTATAAATGTAGGCATTGCTGAGCAAAATCTGATCAATATTTCTGCGGGCCTTGCCTTGGAGGGCTATAAAGTATTCGCTTATGCTATTGCGCCATTTATTACGATGCGTTGTTTCGAGCAAATACGAGTTAACTTAGCTCTACTTTCAAATGCTCGTAAAATGAACGTAACTTTAATAGGTGTTGGAGCGGGATATAGTTATGTGGTTTCAGGTCCAACCCATCAATGCTACGAAGATATTTCGTTGATGAGATCAATGCCCAATGTTCGTGTGTTATCACCCTCTGATCAGTTTGTATCTGAATCACTCGTAAGTGAATGCGTGGCAACTGAAGGTATTAAGTATCTAAGGTTGGATGCTCAGGTCCTTCCCCAGATCTATGAGGAAGGCTTTTCTTTTCCCCGGAACGGCTTTATTGAGAAAGAGCACGGGAGCGATCTATGTGTTATTTCCACGGGTTATATGACACATACTGCTGAAGCGCTCATAGTTCAACTGAAGGGCGTGGGTGTCTCATGCGGCCTGGTGGATTTGATTGATATTTCACACTTTAGTGATAAAATGATGATTGAGACTCTTGAAAACTATAAATATGTAGTTAGTCTTGAAGAGGGGTTTGCTGGTCGAGGTGGGTTAGATTCGCGTATTTTGAATCTAATTAATTCTTATAGTCTTAAGTGTGAATATAAGAACTTTGGTGTTGAGGGTGGATACCAATTTGAGATTGGTGATCGACAGTCTCTTCATGAGTTAGTTGGCATAGGCATGAATGTACTGTTTAAGAAAATAAAAAAATGGATTGAATGAGGTAGATATGCCATCCAATTTCCCTTTAATGCGTAACAACATTTTGCGTTCTGACTTAGATGCAGTCATTGATCATTTGCAGCAAGATGACCCGATCTTAACTAATGGGCCGAAAGTTAAAGAATTTGAGGTTGAATGGTCAAAATGGCTAGGTGTTAAGTACAGTGTATTTGTTAATTCTGGTGCATCTGCAAATTTATTGTCGATGGCAGTTTTGCGTAATCTTCATCCGGATGGTGGCGAGGTGCTTCTCCCGAGTTTGACATGGAGTTCAGATGTTTCTTCAATCATACATTGTGGGTTCAAGCCTGTTTTTGTTGATATAGACCCTAGAACAATGGCGATGAAGACCAATGAGACATTGTCGAAAGTAACAGATAAGACGAGGGCTGTATTTTTAACTCATGCTCAAGGATTTAACGGTCTTTCTGATGAGCTAATTGAGCAGTTAAATAAACTAAATATCCCTCTTATCGAAGAGGTATGCGAATCACATGGCGCTTCACACAAAGGCGTAAAAGCTGGAGCTATTGGTTGGATGTCGAATTTCTCTTTTTATTATGCTCATCATATGAGCACAATCGAAGGAGGCATGGTGTGCACTAATGATGAGAAGGTTTATGAATTAGTTCGTATGCTTAGGTCGCATGGCATGGTGCGTGAGGCTTCCAATCAAGCCACCAAAGATAAATGGCAAGCTGAATATCCAGACTTAAACCCAGAGTTTATATTTGCCCATACTGCGTATAACGTTAGAAATACCGAGATAGGAGCAATACTTGGTTTAGAGCAGCTTAAAAGACTAGACAGCATTGTCTCTGCAAGAACTGAAAATCTTAAATATTTTTTAGAAAAACTAGACTCTTCCATTTATGAAACGGACTTTGAATTGGAAGGAAGTTCAAATTACGCTTTTAATATCGTTCTTAAGGAAGCTAATACCTCTAAAGTAACAAAGTTAATGTCTTTGATGTCTGATGCTGGAATTGAGTTCAGGCGGGGTAGTGCTGGAGGTGGAAACCAGGTAAGACAGCCTTATGTTCAAAGATACGTCAAGGAAGATGCTTATAAAGATTTTCCAGTCACAGACCATATTCATTTTTATGGTTTCTACATCGGTAATTTCCCAGATTTATCATTTGGTGAAATTGATGATATTACGACGATCCTAAATCAACTGTAAGGCATGACAACGGCAATTGTTTTAGCAGGAGGGTTTGGTACACGTCTTAGGAGTGTCGTGTCAGATGTACCTAAGCCAATGGCTCAAATTAATGGCAGACCTTTTTTAGAAAGGCTTCTCGAATACTGGTCAGCTCAAGGGGCAACTCATTATGTTCTTGCGGTGGGTTATTTAGCTGAAATTGTAATTAAACACTTTGGTGATGAATTCCATGGCATTCCTATCTCATACTCCATTGAGAAAGAACCTTTAGGTACTGGTGGGGCCCTGCTTCAAGCCCTAACTTTTCTAGATAAAAATGACATTACATTGGTTTTGAATGGAGATACTTTTTTTCAGATTCCCTTGAGTGAACTTGTCTCAAGTTACGAAAAAAATGGCAATTCAGGTGTGCAGTTCTCCTTAATTAAAACAAATGACACTGATCGATACATGGGCTTGGATTGGAATCCTGAAACTAAAAAAATTCGATCTTTAACTGCTAGCCCTTCTCAGGATTTTGTATATGCGAATGGCGGTGTATATCTAATCAATCCTGAAGATTTCATTATGGGACTAGGGGGCACTAAATCCTCATTGGAATTAGATATATTTCCGACCCTGTTAAATTCTGGGGTGCCGTTTTCGGGTGTGCCATTTGGCGATGCTAATTTTATAGATATTGGCGTGCCTGAGGACTATAATAGAGCATCAAGGATTAATGGCTTAAATGCCTGAGAAAGATTAAGCGACATATTTAAAATAACTTTTGTTTAAGGAGTTACTATGAAAATTTTGGTTACTGGTGGGGCCGGTTATTTGGGATCAACTATGGTTCCCGCCTTACTTGACGCAGGCCATGAGGTAACCGTGGTCGACAATTTCATGTTTGGTCAGACTAGCTTAAACCACGTCTGTCATCACCCTAAATTTAAAGTCCATAAGCTTGATGTGCGCCTCAAAGATAAAATGCTTCCCCTGCTTAAAGAGGCTGAGGTACTTATACCTCTTGCGGGCTATGTTGGGGCGCCATTGTGCGCAAAAGATCCAATAGGTGCGGCGGCTGTTAATCATGAAGCACTACTTTGGATGTTCGACAACGTTAGCAAGGATCAAATTATTCTGATGCCAACAACGAATAGTGCCTACGGTACTGGCGACAATAATAACTTTTGTGATGAAGAGTCTCCGTTACGCCCAATTTCACAATATGCCCTAGAAAAAGTGGAAATTGAACAACGTTTAATGGAGCACGGTAATGCTATTAGTTTTAGGTTGGCTACAGTTTTTGGTATGTCGCCAAGGATGCGTATCGATCTACTAGTAAATGATTTTACCTATCGAGCGGTTTACGACAGGTTTGTTGTACTTTTCGAGTCGCATTTCAAGAGGAACTATATTCACGTGAAAGACGTGACGCGAGTGTTCATGCATGGACTGGATAATTTCGATAAATTAAAAGGTGAAATTTTTAATGTCGGCTTAACAGAAGCAAACGTTTCCAAGTTTGAGTTATGCCAAGCGATTCAGAAGCAGTTGCCTGATTTTATTTTCCCTGAGGCTCCTTTAGCTAAGGATCCCGATCAACGAAACTATATTGTCTCTAATGCAAAAATTGAAGGCACAGGTTGGAAGCCAGAGTTCTCTCTAGATGCTGGTATTTCAGATTTGATAAAGGGTTATACGATGATTAAAAATACACGTTACGGCAATGTCTGATAGTATTTGAAGATCAGTTATCTAATCATGCACCCTTTGATAATTTGATCGGATAGGGGTTTGTGAATTAGTTACGAGAAAACCTCATGAAATACGATTACTGCATTGTGGGTGGAGGAATAGTTGGTACTTCCACTGCGTTGCAGATCTTACAAAATCAACCTTCTTCAAAAGTTATTCTTGTCGAAAAAGAGAGGGTTCTGTGTGCTCACCAGTCCAGCCATAACAGTGGTGTGGTTCATGCTGGTATTTACTATGCTCCTGGGAGTATAAAATCTCAGCTCTGCAAGGAAGGTCTACATGAAACCCGAGATTTCTGCAGAAAATATAACCTTCCATATGATGAGTGCGGGAAACTCATTGTTGCAACATGTAATGAAGAACTTGGACGACTTGAAGGGCTTTATGCTAGAGCTGAATCGAATGGTTTGAATATTCAGAGAGTAGATAAACAAGCGCTTAAAAATTTAGAGCCTAATGTACAAGGCTTGGAGGCAATTCTTAGTCCTCGAACCTCGATAGTTGATTACGCATTAATTTGTAAAACCATGTCAGAGCTTTTAAAAGAAAGGGGTGGGCAGGTAGTTACAAATTTTGAAGTTAAAAACATTGTTGAAACGGAAAATGTGGTTAAGATTTCTAATGGCGTTACTGACATAACCACTAATAAATTAATTGTCTGCGCTGGCTTGCAGGCTGACCGTATGGCTAAGATGGGGGGATTAGATGTCAACTTTAGAATTATTCCTTTCCGAGGCGAGTATTTTCAACTTCCAAAAGATAAAAGTAACATTATCAATCATTTGATTTATCCAGTACCTGACCCCTCATTACCTTTTTTAGGCATCCACCTGACTCGCATGGTAGATGGAAGTGTGACTGTTGGACCAAATGCAGTCCTTGGTTTTGAAAGGGAGTCATATGATAGAAAAGGTTTTTCTGTATCTGATACGCTCGATTTCATGATGTTTCCAGGCTTTTGGAAATTACTTTATAAATACAAAAAGAATGCGCTCAGTGAGCTCTATGCATCAAGTTTTAAATATGCATATTTGAAGCAGGTGAAAAAATATTGCCCATCATTGACACTCAAGGATCTAAAGCCATACCGGCCGGGAATTAGAGCGCAAGTTGTGGATTCAACAGGCGAGGCGATCCACGATTTCCTGTTTATGAGTACAGAGAAGCAGCTTCATGTTTGTAATGCACCATCTCCTGCAGCTACTTCTGCGATTCCAATTGGAAAAATGTTGGCAGCAAAAGCAATTGAGCAGTGAGTTTTGACAAAAACTGCTACTGAACGAAATTCTTATGAAGCACATAATATAAGAAGTGAATAATCAAAAGAGATTGCTAAATAATATAGGCTACTCATGATAAATAAACATGTTGTATTGGTAACTCCAGAAAATGGATGTGTGTATTCACATGTCCATGAATCAATAAAAAAGATATTTGGAAAGGTGACTTGGGAAAATAATTATGACTTCTTGCTTAGCTCAAGATGTCAACCTATAGATATATTGATCTCTATAGATTTGACTATATCAGTTGAGAAAATCAAAACAATACAAATATTTGAAGGTTTAAACGCATACAAGATTCATGTTGGATGTGATGACGAGTATATGCTTATGCAAACTCTATCATTAGTGCAATATTATGATGGATTTATTACATTTGATACTGTAACAAAGGAGTTACTTTCTCAATATAACGTACCTGTAAGATTGGCACCTCATCCTACAATACAGATGAGAAGTAAAGAAATAGACCCTATTTACGATCTATCATTTATTGGAAGGGTCGATAAAACAAAACCGCAAAGAGAGTCATTACTAAAAGAATTGCAGAAAAAATATAACTGTTTTTTTCCTGGATTAGATGGTGGGTTTCTCAAAGAAGAAGATATGTATAAGGCATTTAAGCATACAAAAATAAACCTTAATTTTAGTGGAGTGTCATATTATAACATGGGATTAGCGTTTCCTAATCAAACAAGAAGAAGCGGTTATAAGGGAAGAGTGTATGAAATTGCATCTGTTGGAAAATTCACTCTAACCGAGCACAACACTACCTTGGAATCATCATTCAGCAATAATAAAGATATTATATTTTTCAAAGGTATGGAGGAGTTAAAGTTTCTTATTGACGCAATCCTATCGGATGATAAAACGTTATCAAGTTTAAATTCCGCCGCATATTTAAATTTTCTAACTAATGCTGATAGCTCAAATGCAAATAACTTATTCAATAAAGCAATATTGGACCTAACAGAAATATCAAATCCACATAAAGGAATTCCATTTAGATCTGTAGCAAGTGAGTCGTACCGTGTTCATCAACTATTGAAAAGGGGCAATTTATATGAAGCCTTACTAGCAGCTGTAAGTTTGTTCAAATTGAAAACAAGTGAATCACTTTTTGTTGTATTCGTTAGATATGTAATAAATAGAATAATTTAATTTATGATCGATATCAATCAAAGACTATAGTGTAAATGCGATTTATAACAAGACATCTTATAAGATTTGGTTTTATATAAGATAGTTTATAACTGGAAATCTCTTTATATAATATTAATGTTTAACTGATTCAGTTATTGCCAATACATTACATTTAGCATATTCAAAAAATGGTTGCTATTCTTTTAGTTGTTTCACTCCTGCCAATATTTTTAAGCATCTCCACTGGTGAGATCTTTATTTACGATAATGATTCCTCAAGAGAATTCAATGTATATTTTCCATCTATAATCTTCCTCACCCTATCTACATTGTTTCTTGTATCAAGATCCATTCGTGAAAAAATTTTTGATAGGTTGGTATATTATTTTCCTGGGTTAATAGCTCTACAAGGTTTATCGTATTTATTTATCCAGGATTTAAATTTAAATTTTTTTAAATATATAATTCCACCTGTTATTGCATACCATTTTTTTATTTTAATTCGATATTTTGAAGTTGAATTCAATCGATTCGCTATTTTTTTATACTTATTATTCCCATTTATAATTTACTTTCTTGCAGTATTTTCTGAATCTCCTATTTATCAATACTATGTCACCTTGCCTTTCGTACTTTCCCTTTACTTGCTATCTATAATTTTTATATCTTTTAAAAACCTATTTTTTTTCTACATAACCTCGCCATCTATATTAATGTCATTGTATTTAATATCTGATATTGGTCGGCGTGTTTCAATTCTTGATGGTTTGTATGTATGGATTTTTCTTTATATATATTCTTATAGGTATTTCCCGAGAAGGTTTTTATTCTTTTTTTTCGCGTCCCCATTCTTAATTGCATTTAAACTATTTAATAGTAATTTATATATGCGTTTTATGGATGAGTTTATTTCCAAAGATATGAGAATTGACCGTTTAGATCAATGGTCTCGTTCAGTGGATAAATTTGATTCTGTATATTCTTTTCTTTTGGGCTTTCCTACTGAATATCACTCTGGTGCGCATAATTCTTTCTTGGATATTACCTTGGTATTTGGTGTTTTTTATTTAATTTCTTTTGTTATATTCTTTTTTATAGTGTTGAAAAAAATTTATTTTCAATTTAAATTTAGTCGCGCACACGGCCTAAGGTTATATTTCTTTTTTTCTTGTTTGATCCTTTTAAATCATAGTTTCTTTAACTCATCATTAACTCAGCTTTATGTTATTTACCCCTTCTTCCTTTTCCTTTTTATCTCATTTAAGATAATTAATAACGATGAACTTTATTTTCTTTACAAAAACAAATCTTTCAGAGCCCCCTCGAATTAGGCATCAACTTGCATTTCTTCTCACTGCCTATGGCCATAATGT
>Ga0181590_10003626_pt1 | contig 12874 bp, 13 predicted proteins | sample 071ome_34_FD_132446 | JGI IMG/M metagenome (GOLD analysis project Ga0181590, IMG submission 132446) | Coastal salt marsh microbial communities from the Groves Creek Marsh, Skidaway Island, Georgia - 071411BT metaG (megahit assembly) | ecosystem: Environmental > Aquatic > Marine > Intertidal... | reverse complement strand
GTCAGTTAGATACGGCTCTTTAGGCTCCGGAATTATGAGTGCAAATCTTTCAAGTATGCAAAATCCTCAATTAGCTACAGTCAACATGCTAAGAGCAGGTCAATCCGGTGCGACTGACCCGCAAGGTCACCGAGATGCTGGAGTTCCACTAAGAGTTGCACCTATGGAGCTAAACATTGAAACAATGGGTTGTCCTTTGTGGAGGTTCGGTCAGCAAATATTCATTGACTTTGGAACTGGAACAACTGCAGACAATGTATATGCTGTTACAGGTATTGATCATTCAATTGCCTCAGGTGAATTTAAGTCTAACGTCAAGTTTGTTCAACTCAACACATTTGGTAAGTTTATTGCGATGACAGACAGGGTCGAAGAGGCACTTAACGTCATTGCGGACGAAAAAGAAGAAGACTCCAGCAGCTAGACTGTACAAATTTACATGTGCATTTACAATGTAACATGCAAATACTGTTCAACAAAAATTCTATTGGTATGGAACGACATCTTTTGATGGGTGATAATTGCATACAGTGGTATGACAATTTTGTTGACAATGTCTGGACTTTTGGATTTCACGACGCACCTCTTTCGGTCGAAACTCTAAGAGAAGTTCAATTTGAAGAACCTCTGAAAATGATTCCGGAGTCTCATGTAAAGACATTTACAGAGCTTTATCCTGATGGGTATGACTTTCAGATACCTTGGAGATGGATTCTGGGTGAAAAGAAATATACAGACTTACTACAGAATGTTGCAGAGAACGCGAAATTAAGCATCTGTGCTTTGGAAGCATCTGGATACCATAAAACATACAAAAAAATAAGAAAGTTTCTTACAGAGCTTCGTAGACCTATTGTCGATGTTGATAAACTCGCAAAATATATACATCAAAACGATAAAGGCATGACTGTTGAAACGTCTTTGAGGTCATTTGCTCCAATTGAATCTTTGGCGCCTTCTATAAAATACGACTTGGTAGGCACTGCAACAGGAAGATTGACAGTCAAGAAAGGACCAAAAATTTTAACGTTGCCTGCTAGATACAGAGATATCATTAAAGCCGAAGACGGATGTGATATTGTCCAGATTGACTTGGTGTCTGCAGAACCTAGAACTGCGTTATATGTTTCAGGAAATACAGCAGAAGGTGATGTATATAATCAGATCTCCAAAGATCTAGGATTTGACTTTCCAAGAGACGTAATTAAGGTTGCAAGTCTATCAGCATTGTATGGAGCAGGTCTAAACAGCTTAACAAATCTTTTAGGAAGCAAATTTAAAGCTAAAAGAGTTGTGGATAATTTAAAGTCACACTTTAAAGTAAATCAAGTCACAACAAAGCTGGCGCAGGAAATGAAGGAACGTGGTTATATTACAAATTTATTTGGAAGACGTCTAGCAACAAGAACTGACGAAATACAGAAAGTATATAGTCACTTTATGCAATCAACAACATCTGATGCTGCATTAAGTATGTTTTCTGACTTTTGTAAAAGTGCACTAGATGTTGACAGTAATTTCAAGTCATTTTATGTAATTCATGATGCTTTAGTGTGTCAAGTTTCAAAGTCTAAAAGACAAGAACTTCAATCAATGTCCAGAATTCTACATTTAGATGACGTTGGCGATTATGAAACGAAAATGACTTCTGTAAATGATAATTAAAAGGGTATCGAGGAGCTAGCCATGAACAGCATTAAAGATTTTCTTCGAAGAGAAGTAGCTAAATTAATCTTGGAAGAAAAAGAGAAAAGCGAACCTAAGAAAGAACCGACAAAAAAGAAAGATTCTGGTCCTGTTAAAAAAGGTAAAGTTGGTCGGGGTGGAATTAAAAAGAAAATTAAAGAGGCAGGTGCTCTTGCCAGCGAAAACCCTAAAGAGCTGATGAAGCGCCTAGGTGTATCTGGTCCGGCAGGAGGCGCAAATGATTTTGATAAAGTCGTTAGTCTTATAAGATCAGCAATATTTGGCAACGAAATAATGTCAGCTGCATATGGAGGAGCAAAGATCATAAGTCTTCCTATGAAAGAGGAGACTGTGCGTGCTGTTGAAGTTACTACTCGAAAAATAAGCCCACGTGACGGTGCTCTTTATATGTTACACACTCTTACAGGTGCTCATAATGCAGGTTTTTTGCAAGGATTGGAAAAACAACTTGAGGTTAGTATTGAGCAAGGCAGAATTGTAGTATTGTTTGACTAGAATACAATACAAAATGTTACCTCTGTGTATAATTTGATAGATTGGAGGTATAAATGAGCACACCTGATTTTGAAACCATAAAAAATAACTGGGAAACATTTGAAAGGCTTTGTAAAAAGCTTGAAGACGAAGGCGTTAATAACCTTTTGGAAGCTCTAGGAGAAAGGTTAGTAACAGCTCCTGCAGCAACACACGACTCTTCACCAGGTTGTTTTCCAGGTGGACTAATCCAAAATAGTTTAGAGACAACGTCAAAGCTTAAGAAAGCAGCTAATCTATTTGACAATCTAAACACAACATCACTTTTAAAAGTAGGTCTACTTCACGAGATAGGTAAAGTAGGTGATTTGTCCAACAATCTTTTTGTTGATCAAGAGTCGGACTGGCATCGTGAAAAGCTAGGTCAGAACTACAAGTACAACGAAGTCATACCCAAAGCTACAGTGCACGACAGAACATTAATGATTTTGCAGCACTTTGGAGTCAAGCTTACACATGACGAGTTTATGGCTATTCGTCTCTCACAAGGCTCACACCTCGAGGAAAATAAGTTTTATGTAGGATCAGAGCCTGATCTAGCTGTAGCACTTCAAATTGCAAAAAGGGTGTGACGTCATATTTATGTTTATGCGTAATTTTGACTTATTAAGAGAATACATCTACCGACTAATTGAAGCCTCTAAAGAAAAGCCTGACTTGCTTGTCGAGCCAGACAAGACTAAGGGCCGCGATGAGGAAGAAGAAGAGGTAGATGAGTTTTCTGCTGCAGGTGCTGTTGCCGGTGCTATAACACCTATGGGAACAGACTCCTCATATCCAAAAAAGACCCGCAGCAAGTCTAAAAAATCACGAAAATAAATTACTGAATATTGAACAATTGACTAGTCTAGCCTAGACTATAACAGGCAATAAAAGTTGACTATTGCAAATTAAGGAGATAATATAATGGCAATTGATTTTGATGCAATTCGTCGAAAGCTAAACAAGCTTTCTGGACAAAATTCCCGACAAAACGTAACGTGGCGTCCTCAAGAAGGTGAAGAACATTCAGTTCGTCTTCTTTCATTCCCAGATAATGACGGGCAACCTTTTAAAGAGCTTTGGTTTTACTATAACATCGGCAATAACCCAGGTCTCTTGGCACCGTATCAGTTTCAAAAGGCTGATCCTATTCAGGAGTTAATCACTAAGCTGCGAGATGATGGTTCAAAGGAATCATACGAGTTGGCAAAAAAGCTTTACCCAAAGATGCGTTGCTATGCACCTGTAGTTGTTCGCGGTGAGGAAGATAAGGGTGTTCGTATCTGGTCTTTTGGAAAGACGGTGTACCAGTCACTCCTCAATATTATGCTTGACGAGGATTATGGAGACATCACAGATCCAACTGAAGGACGTGATGTGAAGGTTGTTTGCACAAAAGCACCAGGACGTCAATGGGCAACCACTGAGGTTCGACCCCGCGGCAAGCAGTCCGTCTTGAGTGAAAATAGTGACACGGTTAACACGTTTCTCACTTCAATTCCTGATCTAGATGACATGTTTACATGCAAGTCATACGAAGAGCTAGAAAAGATTGTCAATGATTGGCTAAATGACGATGGTACTGATGATGTTGGGTCTACACGTGGATTTGAAAGCTCTTCAAGCTCATCACAGACACAAGAAACTTCATCAACTAGCGGATCATCACAAGGTCAAAAGTACAAGTCACTTGATGAAGCTTTTGCTGACCTAGAAGATCTATAGACAATAACAGCGAGGACCAAAGATGGCAAAACGAAAGTACCCTGATCAAGATGGGTTTACCAATGAACTCATCGAATCACTAAACAAGGAACATGGCAATAAGATTGCTTACAATCTTGCCTATGACGATTCGCCTACACACGTGAATCGATGGATATCAACAGGCTCAAAGCAGCTTGACTATATCATTGCAAATCGTGCGGATGGCGGGTTACCTGAGGGTCGTATCGTTGAAATCTTTGGTCCTCCGTCTATTGGCAAGTCACATATCGCAATTCAGATTGCAAGATCTACTCAGCAAATGGGAGGTATTGTTGTCTATATTGATACCGAAAATGCAACAAGCGTTGAAAATCTTTCTTTGCTAGGTGTTGATATTAGTAAAAGATTTGTCTATGTTGATACACACTGCACAGAAGAAGTTCTTGCTATTGCTGAATCTACTATTATGAGAGCTAAGGCAATGGATAAGGATGTCCCTATCACAATCATATGGGACTCTGTTGCAGCTACCTCTCCCAAGGCAGAGCTTATTGGTGATTATGACAAAGATTCCATAGGTCTTCAGGCGCGCGCTATTTCTAAAGGGATGCGCAAAATTACAGGAATTATTGCAAATCAAAATGTGTTAATGATTTGTCTGAATCAGATTCGAACCAAAATTGGTGTTATGTATGGAGATCCAACTACAACACCGGGTGGCAAAGCAATACCTTTTCACTCGTCTGTCCGAATCAAGTTAGGTGCAGGACAGCAAATCACAAACAAGGATAAAGAAGTAATTGGAATCAATGTTTCTGCCAAGACAATCAAGAACAAAGTTGCTCCTCCTTTTAGAACAGTAAATTTTGAAATCCACTTTGGTGTAGGAATTAAAGAGCATGAGCAAATGTTTGACTTGCTAAGAAAACATGGCAAGACAGAAACTGACACTAAGATTATTGAAATGTCTGGCGCTGGTGCGTGGAAAAAGCTCACAGTGTTTAGTCGCGACACAGGCGAAGTTCTAGTAGAAAAGAAATTCTATAAAGCAGACTTCGGTGATATCATTAGCGACCCTGAGTATTCTGAATACGTTGAAGCAATGCTTAATGATGCACTAGTTCGAAAGTCAGCACAAGAAATTGATCTAGAATCATATGAAGAAGTTAGGGCAGCTGCTCTAGAAATTGAAGACGAACTAATCAATCCTGAGGGATAATATGCTTGATAAACCTGTTCTTATAGTAGACGGGTTGAACTTTTTTACTAGACACTTTGTTGTAAATCCTACAATGAGCCAAAACGGAGAACATCTGGGAGGGTTTGTAGGGTTTCTCAAAGGTTTACGCCTTCTAAGTGAAAGGTGCAATCCAGAGCAAATTGTAGTTGTTTGGGAAGGCGGCGGATCAATGAGACGTCGCGCAATTATGCCTAACTACAAACAAGGAAGACGACCTCAAAAATTAAATCGTTACTATGAGGATGACATACCTGACACTTATGCAAATAGAAATAAGCAGATAGCTTTATTGATTGAGTCATTAAAAAGTGTACCAATCAGGCAGATGTATGTGTCAGACTGTGAAGCAGATGACGTCATTGCATACATGACAAAGTATCACTATCGTGACAAAAAGTGTGTTGTAGTTTCTTCAGATAAGGACTTGTATCAATTGATAGATGACCGCGTAACGCAATGGTCACCAGGTCAAAAAAAATACATAACAGAGAAAAAGGTTTTAGAAAAATTCGGTGTAAGTGTTTCTAACTTTGTTACCGCAAGGGCATTTATTGGAGATCCATCTGACGGAATAAAAGGTGTTTCTCACGCAGGATTTAAGTCTTTGTCCAAAAGATTTCCCGAGCTAGCTGAAAGCAAACATGTTACAGTTTCAGATGTAATTGAAGGTGCACATAGTCTTGCAGAAACAAAAAAGCTGAAAATATTGGATTCGATTATCGAAGAAGGAAATGTTGCCCTAAGCAACTGGAAATTGATGTATCTGGATATCAAAAACCTTTCAGGACAACAAATTGAAAAAATTAAAAATTCTCTTGATTCTTTTGAGCCTGTGCGTAATAAAATATCACTGATGAGAATTTTGATGAGAGAAGGCGTCAATAATTTTGACGTTGATTCGTTTTATATGTCAATTAAAAACTGCAAATAGGAAAACAGCAGGATGGAAAGAAATATTGTAGAACACCCAGGTTTATTTTCCCAGTACGGAAAACAGTTTCAAGAAACAGTCTTTCAGGGGTTAATATCAGACCATGCATGGGCAGCACAGATGACTGAAGTGATGAGTCCGGACTATTTTGAAGTAAAGGCTCTAAGCTATCTTGCTGAAAAATATTTTGCGTATCACAAAAAATATAAGTGCTTTCCAACCCTAGGGCTGCTTGTTTCTATTATAAAAGAAGAACTTACGGAAACAAACGATACAATTCTAAGAGATCAAGTTGTTGACTTTTTACACAGAACAAAGGTTAGTCCTAACGTATCTGATCTTCACTATGTTAAAGATAAGTCACTTGATTTTTGCAAGAGGCAAGCATTCAAAGATGCCTTGGAACAAGCAGTTGAATTAATTTCTACAGATAAATTTGATAGTGTCGTTACACTAATGAAAAATGCAGTTTCTGTGGGAATGCCACATTCTACTGGACACGACTTCTTTGAAGATCTCGAATCTAGGTTTGTTAAGACTCGAAGGCTTGTGTGTCCAACAGGCTTACCTCGTCTAGACGCAAAAGATATTTTGCAAGGCGGATTAGGGAGAGGTGAAATTGGCGTTGTTACTGCAAACACCGGTGTGGGTAAGTCACATTGGCTAGTCGCCATGGGTGCTAATGCATTAAGGGCAGGAAAAAATGTTGTCCATTATACCTTTGAATTGACTGAACATGCGGTTGGTTTGAGGTACGATTCTAACTTTTGTGATATGCCGAGTAATGAAATTCCTGACAATAAAGATTTTGTAATTGAAAAATATAAGGAACTTGAGCTCGGCAGGCTCATTATTAAAGAATACCCAACAGGTTCTGCATCTGTTATTACAATTAGAAATCACATCGAAAAGCTGGCCCTCAAAGGGTTTGTTCCAAGCTTAATTGTTATTGATTATGCAGATGTAATGAGATCTACCAGGATCTATGATTCATTGAGACATGAGCTAAAATTAATTTATGAAGAGCTCAGAAATCTTTCAATGGATATGAATGTTCCAATATGGACAGCATCTCAGGCTAATAGAGATTCAGCAAAATCCGATATCGTTGGACTTGAAAATATGTCAGAGGCATATGGAAAAGCAATGGTAGCAGACGTTGTATTGTCTCTTTCTAGAAAGCCAATGGAAAAAGCAACAGGATCTGGTAGACTTTTTGTTGCAAAAAATAGAGCAGGTAAAGATGGTCTCGTTTTTCCTGTACACATTGACACGGCAAAGTCTACTATAAAGATACTAGATGAAAGTCATATGACTTTAAGTGAAGCAGTTAAACAAGACGAAACAAGCATGAAAACTTTGTTAAAGCAAAAATGGTCAGAAGTGAGTGGAGCATGAACAAAACAATAAACTACAACGAAGCATTTGAAAAGTGCGTCAAGTATTTCAACGGAGATGACTTGGCAGCTAACGTATTTCTAACAAAATACGCCTTGACTGATACAAGTGGAAATCTGCAAGAGGAAACACCTGACGACATGCATCGTCGTTTGGCAGCAGAGTTTGCACAGATCGAGCAAAAATATCCTAATCCAATGAGTGAGGATGAAATTTATGATCTATTTGCGAACTTCAAGTATGTTGTGCCGCAAGGATCACCAATGTCAGGTATTGGGAACCCACATCAGATTCAATCTATCTCTAATTGCTTCGTTATTGAGTCACCTCACGATTCGTATGGTGGCATCTTAAAAACTGATCAGGAGCTTGTTCAGATTGCAAAGCGTCGAGGTGGCGTCGGATTTGACATTTCCACCATACGCCCTAAAGGATTGTCTACTGGAAACTGTGCTAGAACCACTGACGGCATCGAAGTATTTATGGACAGGTTTTCAAATTCTTGTCGCGAAGTTGCACAAGGAGGGCGTCGAGGTGCACTGATGATTACAATATCAGTAGCTCACCCGCAAGTTCAAGATTTTATTCGAATTAAGCGAAATTTGACAAGAGTTACAGGCGCAAATATTTCAGTCAGGCTTAATGATGAGTTTATGACTGCAGTTCAGGAGGGAAGTGATTATACACTACGATGGCCGGTAGACTCTGACGATCCTGCAGTGACTAAAACTGTTAATGCACAAGAACTTTGGCATGAAATTATTGAGTCTGCACATGCTTGTGCAGAGCCTGGCCTTTTGTTTTGGGATACTGCAAAGTCTCAAACACCGTCTGATCTCTATGAAAAAGAAGGTTTTGGTTCTGTAAGTACTAATCCATGCGGTGAAATTATTCTTAGCCCATATGACTCATGCAGACTTATGCTCGTTAATCTTAAAAGTTTTGTTACAGAAGCATTTACATCAGAGGCAAAGTTTAATTTTGATCATATGGCTGAAGTTGTCCAAAAAGCTCAGCGCCTAATGGATGATATGATTGATATTGAAATTGGACAAGTTGACAAGATACTTGCAAAAATTGATTCTGATCCAGAGCCAGAATCAGTTAAGCAAATTGAAAAAGATATGTGGACTCGAATAAAAGAGCAAGCACAACAAGGCCGTCGAACAGGTTTAGGAGTTACTGCTATTGGTGATGCTCTGGCTGCCCTAGGAATTCGTTACGGAAGTGAAGAGTCCATTCAAACAGTTGAAAAGATTTATCAGTGTTTGACAGTCAACGCCTACAAGTCTTCTGCAATTATGGCGTCAGAACGTGGTTCGTTTCCTGTTTATGACGCACAAAGAGAAGCAGATCATGAATATCTCCAGCGCGTTATTACATCAGATGATGAGCTTCAGACGTTGCATGGTCAGCATGGTCGACGAAATATTGCCTTGACAACCACAGCACCCGCAGGTTCAGTATCTGTTCTTACACAGACTACGTCTGGTATCGAACCTGCATTTCTTCTAAAATATATGCGTCGTAAAAAAATTAACACAGATGCAGAGCCAAATGCAAGAGTTGATTTTGTAGATGACGTAGGAGACGCATGGCAAGAATATCCTGTGTATCATCATGCTTTCAAAGAATGGATGAACACATCTGGCTTGGAAGACGAAGCAATGTCTCCATACTGGAAAGCAACTGCAAATGAAATTGTCTGGACACAAAAAGTAAAGCTTCAGGCAGCTGCACAAAAATGGATATGTCATGCGATATCTAATACAACAAATCTTCCGGAAGATACAGACGTTGAAACCGTCAAAGATGTCTACATGACAGGTTGGCAATTAGGTTGTAAGGGTGTAACTGTTTATCGCGATGGTTGCCGCTCAGGTGTTCTTGTAAGCGAAACAACAAAAACAGAAGATGAATTTGATGAACGTTCAGCACCACGTCGTCCCGATGTTTTGGAGTGCGATGTACACAGTGCAACAATTAAAGGTGAGCGGTGGACAATCCTTGTTGGTGTTATGAACGGCCGCCCATATGAAGTTTTAGGTGGACTGAGTCAATATGTTGAAATTCCAAAGAAATTCAAGACAGGTAAGATCACCAAGAAGGCACGCAAAACCGCGGCATCAATATACGATTTAACTGTAGGTGAAGGTGAAGATCAAATGACAGTTAAGGATATTGTCAAGGTTTTCGATAATCCAAATTATGCAGGATATACAAGAACCATATCTTTGGCGTTGCGTCATGGAGCGCCAATTCAATACTTGGTTGAACAATTACAAAAAGACAAAGATGCAGATCTATTTAGTTTTTCAAAAGTAATTGCAAGATGTCTTAAGAAATACATTGAGGATGGCGCAAAAGCAGGTGCCAAAACATGTGAAGCATGCGGCACCGAAGGATCATTGGTGTACCAAGAAGGATGTGTCACATGTGCAAATTGTGGAAGCTCAAAGTGCAGCTAGGAGGAAAAAGATAAATGAAATGGACAACTCAATACGATCCAAAGGTCAAAGAACTAGAATTGCGATACAATCCTGTGATTATCAGGGTAAATAAGTTTGATGAAGATGCTGCCAAAAAGTTTGATCAAGAAATTGCACGTGCACACAATACGGGTCAAAAGGTAATTCCAGTCGTGATTGACTCCTATGGAGGACAAGTCTACAGTCTTATGTCAATGATTAGTGCAATTAAGCATGCTGAGCTTCCTGTTGCTACAATCGTTGAAGGAAAAGCAATGAGTTGCGGGGCGATTCTTTTCTCCTTTGGCGAAGAAGGTCTTAGATTTATGGACCCTAATGCAACTGTAATGATTCATGATGTCTCAAGCATGGACTTTGGAAAGGTAGAAGAGCTTAAGGCAGGTGCTAAAGAGGCAGATCGATTAAATACAGCTATATACACAATGATGGCTAGAAATTGTGGCAAAAAAGATGATTATTTTATGAAGATCGTCGATAAGAAAAAGCATGCCGATTGGTTTTTGGATGCCGAAGAGGCAAAAAAGCATGGTCTAGCAAATCAACTAAGAGTGCCTACGATGAGAGTCAAGGTAGATATTGATATTGACATGGAGTAAACGTGGACAAGGATTTCTATAATCAGTGTTCTGCTGAAAAACTAGGGTGGCAACCCGAATGGTTTGGTGCATCTGCCTTTGATGACCAATTAGTTGAAGCTGTTAAAAAATGGCAAAGAAAAATTGGTATCAAGGCAGACGGACTTGTAGGACCCCAGACTTATCGACGCGTTTGGACTGAAAGGGAAAGTCGAATTAGCGACTACAAGCCAGGCATAAGTTCTAGGGACACAAATCACTTAGTACATAATGGCGAGTTTTATGATATTAAGTGGGACAAGGTTGTACTTTGGGATGAGCCTGATGGTTATTCTTGTGACGAAGGAACATATTCGTCGTATGCAGGACGTCCGGACCGAGAGCCACACTTTTTTGTAACACATTGGGATGCTGCACTTTCCTCTAAATCATGTGCAAAGATTATGAAAAAAAGAGGACTGTCAGTTCACTTTTGTATTGACAATGATGGAACAATTTATCAGACTTTGGATACTCAGCATGCTGCATGGCAAGCAGGTAAGAGAACATGGAATCACGACTCGATTGGAGTTGAGATATCAAATGCATATTACCCCAAGTATCAGAGCTGGTATGTTAAAAATGGCTTAGGTGAAAGACCAACAATGTCAGGTGTCAAATGTCACGGATCTAAAATGAAGGACTTTTTAGGGTTCTACGATGTACAGATTGATGCTCTGGTTGCACTTTATGATGCTTTGCATAGAAAACTAGGTATACCACTCGTAAGTCCCACAGATGGATCTGGTTTACATCTGGAAACTGTTAGTCCTGAAGCAGCATCAAGTAAATTTTCGGGATTTGTTAGTCATTATCATCTGACTAGAAGAAAAATTGATTGCGCCGGATTAGATCTGGTAGAAGTTTGTAGGAGAGCAAAAAATGTCTAGCGGCATAATTGACCTGGAACACAATCTAAAAGAAGAAATTAAGAAGATTAGTCTTAAAGAGCTTAAGGAAATTAATCGATTTGCCTCTTATGTCCATGATAAGATGGTGCCTCTTTTAAATGAAGTGATACAGGCTTCTGCACATGCCAGCACGTCTGACGAAGCTGTGCAAATTCTAATTGGAAAAATAAGAGATCTTCATGCAAAGATTCAGGCAGAAAAAAGCTCCTCAGAAACGAATGTTGTATTGGCATTAGGAAGACAGGAAACGCTTAAAGAAGTCTTGGGTCAAGTTTCGGACTTAGCTCAAAAAGAAAGAGAAGCTCTTAATAAGCAGCGTGTCGCTGAAATCGCTGAAAAGATCCAAGATGGAACTTATGATCCGGATGTTCCTAGAAAAGTTGGTCAAAGACCTGAAAGCATTAAAAATATTCGTGCTGCCAAGCAAACTTTGTTTAGTGGATCATCTCGAAAATCTGACGAAGACGGCGACTAAATAAATGGAAGAGTACGCAATTAGGTCTGCTTTTAGACGTCTTAAATTTCTTTCTGACGAAATTGATGATCGACAAACAATATTCGGTGGGTACGAGCAAGACTTTATGCGCGTTGTCAAAATCGCAAGAGGTAACATTAAAGTTCAGCAGGATCAAGAAAAACTTAAAAAAAATCTAGAAGATGCTGCTGACTTTAATGCAAAGAAAAAAGCTGAAGAGGCTTTAAACGAAGAAGATACAAGTCAACCTGATCTACCTCAAAAAAAGCTATATAGAAAAATTGCCATGGAGACTCATCCGGATCGAATTGATCAGATGGATCTAGCAGAAAATAAAAAAGAAGAACTAAGAGAAATTTTTAAAAACGCTGCATCTGCATATGAAAAAGATGACGTTGCTGAAATGATTAGGTTGGCTCTAAAGCTTGACATGGATATTGCTGACATGGGACTTCCTAGTGACCAGGTATTAACATATGTCACAAAGGCAACTAAAAATTTGGAAAAACAGATAAATGAAATGTCCGAATCATTTGTCTGGATGTGGGGAACTTCTTTTGGCAATTTAGAAATGAGAGTGAGACTTTTAGAAGCGTACCTTAGACAAACAGGACACCCACCGGTCTCTAATACAATTCTAAGAGATATTGTCAGGCATCATGAGGATCCAGCTGTTCCATCAGACGGATCATCTAGAAGAACACGTAGAAAAACAGGCGAAAGACCTAAGAAATTAATACGTTAATTGTTCATTTTGCTTCCATCTGTTTATAATATTATGATGAAAGGTGGTGAGCATGCTAGAAAAACTAATCAATAATATTCTAGAAAACCATGCAAGGGTGCAAATTAACTTAAGTTCTAAGTCTGCAAGAGAAAATATTGC
>Ga0181590_10003625_pt1 | contig 12877 bp, 13 predicted proteins | sample 071ome_34_FD_132446 | JGI IMG/M metagenome (GOLD analysis project Ga0181590, IMG submission 132446) | Coastal salt marsh microbial communities from the Groves Creek Marsh, Skidaway Island, Georgia - 071411BT metaG (megahit assembly) | ecosystem: Environmental > Aquatic > Marine > Intertidal... | reverse complement strand
TTGCGCGAATCGCCATCATTATCGCGTCCCAGAGGTCGACCACAAATTTCAATCTCACCGGAGATTTGGGTCCAACCGGTCGGAAACACCCCAGATAACGTTTTCAACAGAACAGATTTTCCTGATCCCGAAGGCCCTAGCAAGATCGTGGTACTGCCCGAAGAAACCTCAAGCTCTGGTATCTCCACAATATGCGTCTGCAGGCCGTGGGAGATTCTGATCTCTCCCCCCTCAATTCGCAGCAATGAAGTCATGTGCTTCCAACCTCCCTGCCGCGGGCCTGTCGGTAAACACAAACATAAATCATCAGCGGATAGAAAACCCAAATCAGCAAGGCCCCAGACGATGGTAGCGAGTCTTGTCGAAGCGTATCTAACCAGTGATCCGCATTACACGTAAACGTCCCGCGATCATCCAGAAGCCAGATCATCGACATATCCATAAGAACAGCCAAACCTATCGCGAAGGTCAGGAGCCCCGGTAGCACTCGTGACCAATGACTTGAAATCAGAAACCAGAACGTCTGCCCCGCTGAATTTCCAATAGCCTTTCTGGCGGTCAGGAAACGAGACTCTGCGGCATCCTCAATAGCCGAGTACAACGCTAATACCTGGGTGGGCAGAAGCGAAAGAAAGAGCGCAACCGCCCACACAAGCTGCTTGCTGCAACCGCCAAACGTCTGAAATCCAAGCCAAAAAACCGTCAGAACAAGGAATAGGTATGGCGGAACCTTGGAGGCTGTCTCGAGGAAACTTCTTATGACCCGGTAGATCTGCCAATGCCGCTTTTTGCCCTGCCAACTGAACAGCGCATTAAAAGAGAAAAAGAAAACTCCGCCGACAAAAAGTAAATAGATAGATAAGGCCCCGCCTACAAACAACGCCAATATTCCAAGCAGATTAAAAGTATCCCGAATAAGAGCAAATCGATCTTCGCCTGCCTGATTGGATTCTTCGATCTGGCCAAGATAGATCAGGTCCTCTTCCTCCAAATCGGCCTCGGCTACGCTTTCCTGTGCGCCAAGCCCAAACTCTTGGCCAATCTCAATCGCCTGGTAACTCACCACGACAACCAACATAGCGACAACCACTATCGCTATCCTCTGACTCGTCCATGCGCCAACAGCGTGGAGCGCTTTATCTTTTACCTGCGTCGCCGATGAGAACAGAGAAAATATAAATACCAAAAGAGAACTCACCGAGAGCAAAAATAATAATTCCCAGTAGTCGACAGAATTATTTTGTGCAATTTCGGTAATCGCTATCAGCAAGACAAGCGGAGTAAAGATAAGGACGTTCCGTAGACCTCCGCGAGATCGTTCATGCTCGCTGCTAAGTTCACTCAGAAGTGGTCCTCTGATGAACAACCACGATCTATAGTGCATTCCTTTCTGCACTAGATTTTCTGATACCGTCGCGCATACAAGCCAACCCGCTCCGATAAAGCTAATCGCGACAAGCACTCCGGTCCAATCGACAGCTCGACGCCCATCAGACAGTGACAATATAAGGTCATAAAGGATGCCGCTTCTGCCGGGAACCGCAGCTTCGAAAAACAACGCATTCACTGCTACCCACAGAAACATCTCCGGAATTCTTCGGAGCACATGGAGCCGGAACTCGGGGAGGACAAAAAACTTATATGGATTTAATCCAAGATTCGCGACACCAATGTTCGCCTTGTTCGCCTGGATAGAGCGAATTCCCTCGACGAACTGCCTGTGCCACCACCACCAGAGCCCATTCCCCAAGGCGACACATATTGGAGCGGCTAATACCCAAACGGAAATCGATTCTGTCGCGTGCCCTTCGATCGCCAGGCTCATCACATAAACGGGGGCAAATGATGGAAACAGCAAAATAAGGCTGAACCATCTCCAAACCGGAGTAATCGTCCGCACCTCAAGCCAGGCTGACAGAGTGGACAGCAAAATCAGCAAAAGAAGTCCAAGCATGACCACAGCCACACTCGGTAGCAGAGCCGGAACGTAGCCCAGCCGGGTTACGACGGAGATAAGAAAGTCAGGTAAGACAGCTACAGCCGCGACGGTTCCGAACTGCATTGAAAGCAGAATCCATCCACTTATACCGATTAGCGCCACTAACGCTAATGAGCGACGTAAGCTGATAGTTAAAACAGCAGGATGCATGTATTAATCTCTGCTTGTCGCCCTGATCCGTTCCGCCAATCGGTAGGCCGTTGGCGCAGACGCCGGAAACTGCACACTTTTCAATTCATGATCTTCTGACTTCCGTGTGTAAACGTAGAACGGGTGCTCGCCAATAGCTAGACACGGGCACTCTGTCCGAAGCAGTCGACCTAAGGTCTTTGTTGAATCAAGCTCCCACTGTCCTTGCGTCATATCCTCCGCTTGTCTGACGACACCTGCCGATATTTCTTTTGAGAGGCCGAAGAAGTTCTGGTCAGAGACAAAATAACTTTCGATATGATCGTTATAGGGCACAGGGATATCAAATACGACTCCCTCTTGTCCATCAAGCAAGCGCTCCTGGCCAGCCAAGATCAGCCTGAAACGATCAGATGTGATGAAGTCGTTTCGGCCATTCACCTCGAGGTCGATAATTCTGTTATCAATCAGGAATTTTTTAAGGTTATCGAAGAACCTCTGGTCATTTATGTTGTCAGCGAAAAAAACCTTTACCTTGGGTAGTTCTTCAGTTTGGGCATCAAAGAGCTGACCTCCCTCGATATAGAAGTAGTCTTCAAATTGCTTATCGGTCTTGCGGTCTTTTCCCGCAATCCAAGTCTTCCATTCGTTCAATATCTGCTGCTGTACTTTCTCTCGTGCAGATGCGGCATACGGTCTCCACGAATGAAAGTCGAGAAGATTATTTTCATCGGTGGGTTGCAAGCCTGTGTCTGTGATGCCTACAGCATCCATGTGGTACTGAAGGTCCACTATCTTCTGCAAGATTTGTCGGAACTGCTGATCCTTGAATAATGCCGTCATCCGCGGATTCCGATAGTTTGGACACATGAGCTTGATTGCCCGACTCCCAGCTCTGTACAACGCCCACTGCGCACCCTGCTCTGAGTCTGTATTCAGCAGCTGCTTATAAGGCACATCCATATAGATCGACGCCTGATCCGCTGAATTATTTAGCTTCTCCCGAAGATCGGCTTTCGACATTCCTCTGTAAGAAAGAGCGTGAATCGACCGCCCTGAGCTTTTGGTCTGAAACTGAAGCTCGCCTTCAATCTCTCGTGCTTTTGCTCCCGTTACAGTTAACGGAAACTCAAAATTGCCGAGCGTCTCGTAAGTACCGCCTCGCATTCCATAGCGCACCGGCTTTTCCCAAGCTTTAGGAACAGCAGGCAGATATTCCATTTCAAGCCGAAGCAGATTTTTCCCGCCTCTACTGAACAAATCTTTTTAAACTTGAATGCAGAAGTTGCTCCTATCTTCACGTCCTCAGGCGCGAGGAGATCTCCGTAAGGGTGACCATAACCTCGAAGTTGACTGAGCGTTCCCCCAACGACGTTAAGCGCTTTGTCATTCCCAGAGACAAGCAGGCAATCGTCTTCCTTTGAATAGTTAATCTCCATACCCTGCTTTTGCGCAAAGTCTCTTACGGCTGGGTTCACCAAAAACGCGAAGACATTCTCAGTCAATGACTTTGGACCCTGGTATGGATGCGGCAAATTCCATGACTGCAAAGTCCGAATCTCAGTGTCAGCAAATGACCCGGACCATGTAAGTACTATTGTCCAGAAACAGATTAGTGCTCGGAAAAATTTTGATTTGTTCATGCTAGTTCACCACGTTTTCGAAATGCTTCCAGAAGCCCTCCTCGATGGCTCCAGAAATATATTGATCACGACTAAAACTCCTTGTGTTCTTATACTGCTCGGCGGTCAACTGACCGGAATTTTCTGCCATCAAATCTGATAGCTCATAGAACGCTGGGGAAAGCGCCATCCATATCGGATAGGGCGTGATAATTCGATTGCGTTCATCGATAGGGCGAGTCAAGCGCAACCCGGTGTTTGAAGTACCGAGCTCATAGAGAATCAATGTCCTAATTATTTTTGCGGCCTTCCGTGGGCTACCGTCCGACGTCAAATCTTTAGCTGTAACCAGTAGTCCAATAGTTTCATCGAGGTCAAAATTAATTAATGGATCGGTTCCGTCTTCGGGAATGAGGCTTAATTTCTCCGACAAGGACTGGCTGGGACTCAGCATTTCCTGGGCAATCACATATCGCCATACCTTGATAAGCGCAAGCGGTGCGTTGCCCTGGTCACGGTCGAGCGAAGCCTGAATACGACCCTTGATATCTCTGAGGAGACTTTCTTTTACGTCTGCCGATACGAGCGTCATTAACTCCCTCTTCTGTGCGGCATTGAGCAAGCTGACCATCTGACAAAAACGACTAAGGACTGTCCACTTTTCCTTGGCTTTTTGCGTCGCGTATTTTTTGTACTCATCAAGAAGCATTTCGATCAGTGGAGTTACCGTGGGAGTTGTCGAGAAAGGCACAAGTATATAATTCAATGTCGCGACTGACGCGATGGAGGGATTCTTTTCCCGTTTACATTCAGCAAGCGCCTGCCCCATCAGATCAGCAAATAGCGCCTCCTGCGCGGCCAACAACTTTCGAGCACTCGACGTTTTGAGGCTTAGGAAAGTTCTTCTGACCCCTGCCGCGTCTTCAAAGGTTGTCTCGTCCCAACCGTCGCTTCTCGTCGTGCTTGCCACCTTATTGAAACCATTATTTCTGAGGCGTTTAGTGAGCCCCTCACTCGCGAGGGTCTCTAAACGTTCATAATTGCTCTGGACTTGAGACACGCTACTCGCCAAGAGCCACCGACCCACATCTATCTCGCGAAGCAGGTCACTGGCATTTTCGATTGCCTTATTTTTTGAAGATCGCCAGCATCGACTACGCTTCTGGTCGCCGGGTTTTGAAGCTTCAGCTAGCCAAAAATCGGCTGCCTCCTCACTGAGACTCTCAAGACTGGCGTGCGAAAAGCTGTAAATCGACAAAAGAAGATTTACTCCAATAGCCAGCGCTACCTTCGTTCTGGGTCTCATGCGATAGCCCCCCGTTACCATGCCAAGTCCATCAGAAGCGGGAGCGCAATCTGCCCTGCCGAAGCAGCGCCATGAAAACTAAAGATGCCAACGGCCGCGATACGAATACCCTCACCAGGGTTCAGGGCGATCGCCGAGATCGCCTCCAATCGAAATAGCTCAAGATCTTGGACAAACTCATACTTCGAAACCTGGCCCTTGATAGAGAAGCTATCTCCCTCAGAAAAGCTCACTGAGCGAGTCTCTCTTACCCCAGTGCTCGTAATCTTTGCTTCGCGGATCGTTAAGCCATCACTATCGAGATAAACCAACGAATCAGGACTTGTCCAACTCACGGCATGATCAAATCCTCGATGCTCGCTGTAAGCGATACCCGCAGATCCCGCCTTACCAATCAGATTGGCCTCTGAATTATCACCCTCCGCCTCAAAGACAGATATTCCCCAGAGTCCAGACTCCGCTCGCGGACTGATCACCGCAAAACGTAATTTTTTTCCTGGCGCGATAGAGAGGGACTTTGGGATGAACCCTTTATTGGGGTTCGCAACTTCTGGTCCCAGCAACAAACGAAGCTCCCCACCTTCCGTAAGGCTAAAGACTTTCCAAAAACTGTTCTCGACCTCTATTGAGAAAATATCCTCGGTTTGATTGAGATCCACTTTTCTCGCAAAAGTGCCGATTGCACCATCCGCAAGATCTGCCCCCAGAGGAACGGACAGCCTTTTCCCTACGTTACCCTCTTCAAGGAAAAGGGTGTTCTCATTTTTATCGAAAAAGATTCCTTTTTCCCGTTGATGCCCCTCTTGGAAGGCATCATTAAGTATCGTGAATTGATCGCACTCCTTTCCTTCGCTGTAGGCAGCTGCTCTTTCCGGGGCATAGCCATTCTTAGGAATCCTAGTGGCGGCAAAATGCCCTCCCTGCACGTAATCTTCCTCCCACCACTGCTTGCAACTGTCTTCTCCCTCAAGGTCTGTCAGAACCACAGAAAATTTCTCTTGTGATGCCGCGGTTGCATAGCGCGAAAGATCAACTAGAAAGACTGGCTCACCTGCTGTCCCCTTGGCTACCGCCTTTACCTCTAGCACGTCTGTACTAACAAGTTGAAGAAAGCGAATCTGATGAAAAGAACTCGGAGCAAAATCTCTATAGTGGGGCTCATCCGCATAGTCGATTGCCACATTCATCGCAAAAGGCAACACTTGAGGTCTTACGAGCCCGGAGGCATCACTAATAGAAATCAAACAGATCACCAGACTAAGTCCGCCCATCGAAGCTCTAGCCAGAGACGCAAAAATTGATTTAGCCGGGTAACACATGTCCAAAATTAAGTCTCGACCAAAAACATTTGCTGTCGTCTCACTGGACGGCTCTTAATGGTTCCCAGAGGTAACGAAGGTAAGCACCTTCCCATCGTCGGGTAAGAAGATAGGGTTGATTGGCCTCTCCATCGGTTGTCACGGGCAACACGAACGCAACCTCATCATCATCGACATCACGCTGTGCAGACCAGACGTTTAAATCGATCACTTCGCCATCGCTCGGGAGCATCGTGAAATCCTCAGAATCTTCCAGGTCAACTTGATAGACTAGGCCGTCACTCGTCTTCAATAAAATGACAGGCAAAAACCCTTCACCTTGATCTATCCAGTACAAGGATTCCCCAGAAGCCTTTCGTATCGAGACTGCTCCTGCGATTTCTGAATTTAGGTCGACAGACTTATCAAGATTTCCATCCCGATAGACCACGACTTTGACTTTGTGTCCTGGACTCGACTCCAGCCATGCCAGACCACCACGACCCATGCCTCCTTCGTAGGCGTTAATGGGCTCTGCAAGGTTTGACAGGATTGACACATCTGAAAAGTACTTTCTCTCATATTTCTTTGGCTCGTCTGAGCCTCGGTCATCGTCAAGCAATGCGATCAGTTTGAGGTCCAGACTCGACATGTCTTCATTTAAATGGTGCGCAAGAGCAATGTAGGTTCCGCCGTACCATGAGTGCTCAGCCTCAGGCTGAAGATGCGAACCGATAGTGATGTCGCCAGAAATCTTTCGTAATCCACCCATGCCGAAGTTAGAGGCAAGGTCCGCGATCGCCACCGAGATCTCTGACCGTTTCGAAGACGGCGTTATTTGATTTGAAGACGTCAACTGCCGAATCGCTCCGCCCACTGAATCGACCTCAAACATACTTAATTTAGTCTCAGGATTACCGCCACGCTTCTCAGTCTGGACGATCCCTACTCTCTCGCGACCCACGAGGACATGATTTGAAAGGTAGAAACTGGGTGGCAGGTCGAGGCTTTCTTTGGCCCGATATGCAGCAACGGCAATGCAGCATTTATCAGCGAATGGGTCGACATGCGCGTAGCGAATTGCTCGCTTGTCGGGGGTAATCCACGCAAGGTGAAAACTTGCGCTATCACCTTCTCGTACGTCGATGGTCTTCTTATTGAGAGCTTCTACTCCCTCCATTTCTGTAAGAGCGATGTTGTTACCCGACACTTGCGCTATCCATACCGATGCGTACTCGCCCTCATCTTTTGCTACCACAGCAAGCCCTGAAGAGAGATGTCGGATCAGTGAGCCGCGCAAAACATCGCCGCTCACTCGATATCCATATCCTTCACCAGATTGCTGATCCAAGATCGATAGCAAACGCACGACTGGATCACCTGAGGCGCTGGTCATTTCAAAAAAGAGATGCCTCGTGTTCTCAGCGTAGGCTCCAGGGAAGCCCACGAATGTGAGAGCTATCCCAAACAGCGCGGCCAAGCGAATTTTTCTGGTTGCTTTTAATTTTGTTTTCATAATCTCTGGCTTTCCCTCTCTAAACAGCGTGACCCCTATCCTGTCCCGACTCGATTAACTCGTTGTTGGGCGAAGGGCTGCCCCATTGATGCAGCAGAGCGATACAACCTCTTCGCTCTATTGATATCTTTTGTTATACCGATACCAAACTCCAAGAGATACCCAAGGTATGCCATGGCGTCACCATCTCCAGAGGTAGATGCTCGTTCGAGCCATGCAATAGCCTGAGACAAGTCCTTCGATACTCCCTCCCCCTCTGCGTACATTAGCCCAACAAAATATTGGGATTTCGTGTGTCCTTTTTTGGCAGCTTTGAGATAGAACTCAAAAGCCCTGACTGAGTCACGCTCTGTGCCTCTTCCGACCCGGAGCGCTCGAGCCACTCTGTACATACTGGGCAGGCTTCCTCCTAAAAATGTTGCGCCCAGCATATGAGCAAAGAAGTTCTTTTCCATGAGGTCCTGTCTATTGGGGCCTAGTACAAGATTCTCTTGGTCCGCAATCCACCAAGTGCCTTCTAGATTTAAAAAATCCCAACAAAAATCGATCCCAGTCTGCTTATTGGGGTCCCCATCGGTATCTTCGATTTGTTTTTTCCAAACCTCGTAACAAAACCTTTCATCACTGGGTTTAGCCCGTATAGCAAGCGGGTTGTAAACAACAAATTGGGGATCAACAACGGTCTGACTAGCGGAAGCGATTGAGTCGCTCGTTCCACCGGGTATCTTTTGCTGCTCACAGGCAAAGGAATCGGGATAACGGTTGCACCAATTCACAGTTGATGCCGAAGGATTCTGGTTCTCTGTCGGCAATTGAGCAGTTTCAGCATCTACCCGCACGTCAACACCGCGAAGACGCTCAACCAGCGCGACCGCAACCTCTTTTGACGCGGCCTCTGTGCCATTCCAGTCCCTACATGACTCTTTCGATGCCATGGAGTAATTCCAGGTGTATTCTGTTTTGTAAACACACCAGACCTGCTGCGTTGCCAATTGAGCCTTTCGAGACTCATTGCGCTTATCTCTCTCAACGATAGCCTCTCGACGGGTCTCGAATTCCTCTCCACCGCTTGCTTTACAGAAGCTCACAGAGTACTGAGATACAGTGGCTTCAAATTGATCTCCGCCCAAAAGACACCAAACCAACGAATTTGGTGCTTGGGTAGATCCTTGGACCGCTACCGCCGTAGTTCCGGAGGATTGACCACTATTTTGTTCGGCCATCTGCCTCTCACTCGTCTTTAATGAGTCAATCGCCAAAGCAACCTTTCGAATTTTTGGCTCGCAATCCGCACTCAGGCTTTGGGCTGCTGCGAGCGCTTCGATGACACATAGTCCAGGCGAATAAAACGTATCGAACAGGAACGAGCCGACACCTCGCGCATCGGCTAATAAAGATTGGGCGGTTTTAGAATCTACTTGGCCTGCAAGCCATTCAGCCTTCTCAGCCGGAGTGTCGTTTTCAGAGGAAACGCTTGCAAACAGGTGAATGAAACAAGCTAAGTCTGGGTAACCCTCATACACGGCTCCTTTCTTTTTAATCTCAGAGACGTGCAAAATTAGCGAGCTCTTAATCTGTCCTAGGGGATTTTCGGTATAGAGGAGCAATTCTTCACTGTCACATTCAGGGGCCTCAGCCGCGGACGTGATGGAAGGAGCGAGACCGCAAGCGAGTATGCTTGTGATCAGCACTAACCCCCGAAGCCCAACGAGGGAAGTTGATCTATGCCTCACCGATATATACCTTTTGATTATCAAAAAAACACCGTTCTCGTGCTTTTAGGTATTTTTAGTTCACTACCTCAAACACTTTTAACTGATATCAGGCATCGGGTCAATCTGTGCTTGATGACACAGATCGCCGTTTAATAAAGGGCAATTTTCATCGCCCAAAGCCGTCTCCTGATAATCATTTCCCGCCAGTGTCTATTCCGCACAAATTAGATCCTAAGACTTCCTATAGCGCGACTCTGTATAGGGATGATTTGCTGATCACGTCTGCATTCGGATGCTAAGAGATAGCCTCAAATCACTCGCTACCCTAGCTCCTTAAGACCTCGCTAAGCACCCGCTAGATTTACAAACTTTTTAAATAAACTCTGTTAGCAAATTTTTATTTTTGGGCGAATAAATTTTTGCTTAACGATGTTCGTCTTCCAAAAAGTGGGACAGTTTAGACCCCCTAAATGCTATAATAGGAGTATGGGTAAAGACATTTAAATTAATCAGTCTTTATCTGCGCGAACCCGCCTTCAGGCGGGTTTTTTTATGGCTATTTGAAAATAAAAAAGGATACGAAACACATGAAAACCAATATGGACAGAGCCTTTCTGAGCTACAGCGATTTAGCCCAGAAGTTTGGAAGAACAAAACAGACGATCGCACGGTGGGTGCGTCAGGGACTTCTCCCCCAACCCCGTGAGATCGCCCCGCAGGTCGTTGGCTGGGTCGCTACAGATATCGATCTTTGGCTTTCCCGGCTGCCTGTAAAACAAGGAAAAAAGGAAACAAATGAATATTGTTAACGCATTAACAATTACCCATGAGAAGCCCGCTTTTGCGGGCTTTTTTATTGGGTTATTCCCAACACAACAAATTAAAAATAAAAACGGAGAACAACAATAATGAAATTACCGATTGGAGACGATTACTTGATCGAAAGCGATGAGAGTCAGTGGACGGTCAACATCCGAAGAAACCGGGCGGGCAAGCCCGAATGGCGGCCTGTCTCTTACCACCGCACCTTTGCATCAGCCATCCAAAGTCTTGGTCAGCGCTGGGTGAGGGACTCTGAGGCGTCTACCCTAGCTGAGGCCCTCGAAGTCGTGGAAAACGTCACCACCCAGCTCTCCCAAGCGATCCCCAGCACTCTAAGGATAAGAGTCCTGGAGGAGGAATGGTTTAAGGCAGACAGCATTCAGGAGGCTTCGAATGACGGCCAAATTTGAGTCCCTTCCCCACATCGAGGAGGGTGAGTACGTGGCCACGCTGGTTGAATGCAGGAAGGGCCCACCGCGTTTCGCTCGACGGGACCTTGTAATGGAGTTCGACGTACCCGATGGGGACTTTGGTGTCGCTCGCCTGAGATCACATTTTCAGGTCAGTTGGGTAGATGAGAACTCTTTCAAGGCAGGATCGAAGTCTCGCTTTTTTAGGACCTATCAGGTGTGTTTTGGGCCCGCCGATTCCGACCTTTTCGAGATGGATGATTTTGCGCCAGGAAAGTATCTCGTCGAAGTTGTGTCGGTGAAGCGAGATGGACGCTGGGAAGAGCTGGAACCGATCAATCAGTACTCAAAGGTGGCAAAAATTAAGGGGGTAGTAAGCAATGTTTAGTCTTACCCTATCTCTATCCCTTTTCCTATGTCATTACCTTTTCTTTCCCTATACCTTAATCAATACCTATACCTCTTTCTATTCCTATACCTATTCCTTTCCTACCCTATACCTAGTTGGTGGATACAAAAGGAAATGGACTACGGACCTAAACACCAGAAAAAGAGAAAAATTCAATGTAACTAATTTATTTTCTTTAACTCAGGTGGAGAAATATGAATGATCACCACCTTAAACCTCTTTTATATACGGTTGCTGCAACCGCATTACGACTCAGCGTCTCAGAAAAAACGGTGCGACGGCTCATTGCCGATGGTGAGCTTCCCGTCGTTTATATCGGATCCTCAATTCGAATTCCTGAAGCATTGCTTAATCGATGGATCGAAGAGCGTACGCGATATAATGATTCGCGCGTGGAGTTGGTGCCCTCCGATACAGGAGAACACATATGCAACTCTATAAGCGAAACGGCATCTACTACGCGTCCTACCAGTCGTCAGCGGGACGCCAAACTAGACGCTCTCTTGCAACCCGTAACAAGCAGATAGCCAGACAGCTCATCGCCAAACTGGAGCTCGAGATTCATGAAGAGCTCGTCTTTGGTAAAGAGCCCAAACGCTACTTTAAGGACATGCTGGCAGAGTATCTCGAAGCCAAACAACAAACCAAGGGATTTGAGCGCAGCCAATATGCGGCAAGACACCTGGTGGCTTTTTTTGGTGACTGTGATGCGTCCAGAATGAAAGAGGTTGATGTCGAGAAGTACTGCGCCCATCGGGTAAAGAAGGTTAAAGCGGAGACCGTGCGCCGGGAGATCGGCGTGCTCTCGGCGGCCTTCAACCATGCGGTAACCAAGCTGCACTGGAGCCTTAAAAACCCCTGCAAAAGCGCTGCTAAGCCTAAAAAGCCAAAGGGTCGGGTACGCTGGATCACCCACTCTGAAGCTACAAAGCTGATAGCGGCCGCCAAACCCAAGGTCAATTGCCTCGGCAAACCCCTTCCGGCTGCGGCGTCCTCTACAGTGCTTGCGGACTTTATTGAGCTTGCGCTCAATACAGGCTGTCGTAAGGGTGAGCTTTTGTCTCTGCAATGGGATGATGTTGATCTGTCCACCCGTCTTCTGAAATTACAGGAGACTAAAAGTGGGGAGTGGCAAACCGTTCCCATCAACGAGCAGGCAAGGCAGGTCCTCGTCAGGCGCATGAAAAAACGTGAAGCCTCCTGCCCTTCTACGCCTTTCGTGTTTTTCCATGAAACGGCAAGACAGGGAGTTAGCGAGGGTGACAGGATCAAGGATCTAAAAAAGTCTTTTACCAGCGCCTGCAAGCGGGCTGGCATCAAGGACTTTCGTATCCACGATCTGCGTCACACGTTTGCGAGCTGGCTCGTCAGAAACGGGACACCGCTACTTGAAGTCAGCAAGCTGCTTCGCCACAGCAGTACGACGATGACGGAGCGGTATGCGCACTTGGCGCCAGATCAGCTGCACCAGGCGGCGGCCAATCTGGGATTTACAGCACAGTCACAGCACAGTGGCGATGCCAAAAAACCAGTGGTCCTAAAAATGGCCTAGAACAAGGGAGTTATGGCGGTCTAAGCAGATAACGAACAAGCGGCCTCTGCCTTCACACGGCAGGGGTCGCTGGTTCAATCCCAGCCGCGCCCACCATTT
>Ga0181590_10003621_pt1 | contig 12893 bp, 7 predicted proteins | sample 071ome_34_FD_132446 | JGI IMG/M metagenome (GOLD analysis project Ga0181590, IMG submission 132446) | Coastal salt marsh microbial communities from the Groves Creek Marsh, Skidaway Island, Georgia - 071411BT metaG (megahit assembly) | ecosystem: Environmental > Aquatic > Marine > Intertidal zone... | reverse complement strand
GTACAATCAAGGAATCTATTTTGAGTATTTCAGAACAAATTAACCAAAAGATTAATGATCACAATAGACAAATTGAAACAATAGTTGAACAGTTCTCTCCTGAAACATTGGAAGAAATAACTACAAAATATGATTCCGTTTTATCACAATTTGAACAATTAACCACAAAAATAAACACAATAAATATTGGTGAATTTCTTACAGGTATGAATACAAGATTACAAAGTATAACTGGAAAATTAGACCAAACAACCAAATCAATAGAACAAAGTACATCTGCATTAAAAGCACAAAAGACACAATTGGAGACAACTTTGACAGAAATAGAAACAAGAATCAGAGTTTTACCTAACATAGAGAAGTCTGACGAAATCAAAATCTCATTAGAAGAAAAAAAGAGTAGTATTATTGATAAAATAACTGAAATAGATAGTCGGATTAAAGAAATTAACAGAGTTGTTCAACAAAATAAGGAAGAAAAACAAACAATACTTGATAAATTTCAAGAAATTGAACAGGCTCTTAATAATAAGAGTCTTGTTATTGGAGTAAAAATAAACGCCAGTGGCGAGCTAACTGAACTTCAACGGTCAATTGAAAAAAAAATAGACGAAATTACAGGAAAAATCAAAGATTTACCAATTAGTGCAAAAGAGAGTTCAGGTTCTCCCACACCTGAAATTAGAGATTTACCAATTAGTGCAAAAGAGATTTCAGGTTTGGAAGAAGTAAAAACACAATTAGAAGCTAAATTAAGGGAAACAGCAGATTCTATTGCCACAATAGAGGGAACCATAACCAGACTTGAACAGGAAAAAATAACATTGATTTCAGAAAAAGGAGAAATTATAAAAACTATTGAGAGTATGAATGCAAAAATGACTATATTGGTTACATCAATTAATGAACAAAGTGCCTCTATAAAAGCATTTATTGATGAAGTAAATAAAAAGATAGATGAAGTAAATAAAAAGATAGACCAAGCAGTTACGGCAGTTTCTAAAGTAGGTCCGTTATTAAAAAAAAAAGAAGATTCAACACGTAAAATTATTAATGAAACTAAACAGAGAATTGAACAAATGGAGACAGAAATAAAAACATTAGTAAGGGAAACTTCAGATTCAAGTAATATTGAAAAACTTGCAGAATTGAATGAACAGTTTTTTAAATTAAAGGAATTTGTGAGCTCAATTTTGTCTTCTAAAAGTCCAACAAATGAACAAGTTACATCAATTCTTGGTAAAATAACAGAGTTAAATACAATTGTAGAAAGAATTCAGACTAATTCAGGTGCGGAATTAAATGCAGATAAACTTTCTAAATTAGATGATGCACTCAATGTTATTAATAAAAAACATAAACTATACGAAACACTTGTTGTTCCTAATAAAATGGTTACAATAGCAGAAACACCTGTTGATGATGGACTTGCTACAAAACTAAAAGAGGATGCCGATAAAGCATTAAAGACAGTCATGGCTTACCAAGAGAAAATAATAGGAATGGATGTTTCGGATAAAGAGAAAATGGGTGAAAAAATGATAGAGTTTGAAACACTTATATCATCAATAATAGAAAAAATGACAATAATTGAGGAAGTAACTAAAAGAATAAAGAGACTTAATGAGGAATATGAAAAATATATTTTTATTGATGAAAATGAATTATTTTCAATAAATGTTGCTGATGTTTCAGATTCAGGTGGAGCAGGTGGAAGTGGAGCAGGTGGAAGTGGAACAGAAGAGATAAAAAATAATTATTTTGAAGAAAGAAAACCCGACACACCAACCAATGTAGAAATTAGCGAAATGCCTAAAACAGGTAATATAATGAAAAAAGGTGTTATAGATGGAATCCCATCAACTGATAAATTTGTTAAAATATTAGGCGAAAGTGCGGAAAAAACAGGTATTCTATCATCTAAAGAAGCGCTTCGTATTTTAGAAACAATAAAATCAAAAGATATGGCGGCTGAAGAACAAAGTGGGGGTTTTATTTCAACGGTTACACTTAGTGAAGCTTTTAATAAAAAAGGTGAATTATCAAATAAATTTCTGGAAAAATTATTAAATAAAATCAATTATCCTGAAATGTCACGTGAAGATAAAATAAAAATAAAAGCTATGATTAATAATGTAAATATTAAAGCGAAAGAAGCCATGCGACAACAAGTTAATAAAGCAAATGAAGAAAAAAGACAAAAAGAAGAATATGATAATAAAATAAGAAAATTTATGAATCAAATATTACATGATTTAATAAGAAAAGAAGGAGAACCCCCAATCAAGGATGAGTTATTATTAACTGACGGAGTAACATCTGAATTATCACTAAAATATAAAGAATATGTTGAACAAAGAAATTCAACAATTATACAAAGTATAAAAGACAAAATAACAACATTAATAGATAATGATACATTTAAATGTGTTAAAGAATATGGATTAAATGTTGATGTTGTGTTCGAAATGGTTCAAAGGGAAAATCCAGATTTATTTAGTGGAATACTTGTTAGTCACAACTCATCTGGTCAAGTTAGGGAATTATTTTTATCTAAGTTGTCAGATGATAAATTCATTGAAACTTCAGGTGACGTAACCAAATTAATTAAACAAAAATGGCAAGAAATAGAAAAATTAAAAGAATCTGCTGTTAGATCTATTGAAAATCATGTTAAACAAAAAGTGTCGCAATTATTAAGGGAAAGATACAGAAGTATAGTGGGGACTCTAAATGAATTAATAAACAAAAGAAAACTATTACTTAAAGAACTTTATGATTATTTTATGGATAATAAAATATATAAGAATGCACAGGTAAACAATATATTAAAAAATAACACAAAAGTAGGATTTTATCTAAAACCAAAAAAAAAATTAACTGAAAAATTTTATTCAGAATTCTATAGAGATATTATAAAAAGTGTTGAACACAGAATTCCGTATCAACACCGACAAAATATAAAAAATATAACTTCTCAAATAGCTATGATTGATGATCCAAAAAGTACACATAAAAAAGAGATAGAAAGTTTACAAACTGAAAAAGGGAAAATTGAAGCATGTGCAAGACGTCTTGGAATTGACTTATCTGCCTTGTCTGGTGGAAATGTAGAGGTATCTCTATCTGCTGCAGTAAAAGAAGCATTTGGAAATGTGAATAAAAGTATTGAGCAAGCAAAACAAAAAATAAAAGAAGCAGAAGAAAAAGCAAAACAAAATCTCGAAGAAAACATTAAGATATATAAGACATCTCCATCAATTGATGGTTCTGGAATATTTACAAGGTTTAAGTTCACTGAAATATTGGGTCTATTACATGATATAATAATGAAATTTAAAAAGATTATACGGGAATTTAATAGAGAGGTGTCTAAATTTAACAAAATCTACATATTGTTATTTAGGTATCAAGTGTTTGTTGCAAATAGTTTAATATTGTTACATCAACACAAATTTACAGCAACTAATATAATAGGTTATGGTATGACTGACTACTATCAAAAAATTGCATCAAAATTATATAATAAATTAAAAGAAATACATAAATATAAGGGGACATCAGAATTTGAATTCCTAAAAAAAATTTATGCTGACTACTTTATTTTAATTGGAATAGTTGCAAATTTCCTTGAAGTTATAGGTAAAACATTCTCATTATTTAGAAATGAAAAACATAAATATGTATTCAAAATGATTAATGATGCTGTCATATATTCACCATTAATGAAAAAATGTATTTTCATGTTTAATTTAGTCAGAGACATATTTGATGCATATTACTCTGTTTTCGCCCCAAGAACAGCTGTATATTTACGTATTAATGATTTTGCAGCTGGTGGTAAAGAAAAGCCATCTGGTGATGAAATAACTTTTGCTATTGATGAAAAAAACAAAAACAAATTATCAAAAAAACAACTTGACACACTTGGAGATGATAATTTAGCGAAAAAACTATCAAATATAAATTTCAAAGAAATTTATGACAGTAACGAAAACAGTGGAGGTCAAGCATTAGCTGCAAATATGGGTATTTCTGCACAAATAAAAAGTGGTCAATCAATTATTATAGTAACATATGGCTATTCTGGTGTTGGTAAAACATGGACTCTTGTTGGGACGTCTGATTCAACTGGTGTTTTACAAAATGCAATTATTGGTATTAAAGGTGGGGGTAAGTTTTATGCAAGGGTATATGAACTTTATGGTAATGCACTACCATATAAAGGATACTGGACAGATAAAAATTTTGAGAATTATGATCATAAAGTTTTCTGCTATACCAATTTAACTGGTGATGGTCCAATAGAATTTGAGCCAATAGAATTAAGCGATATTAATGGTTTCTTAAATAATGACAATGACGATGACATCGGAAAATTCGTAAATTTAACAGAGGCGGATGTCAATAATTTTTCAGAAACAGTTGATGAAATAGATAAAATAAGGAAGAGAGAAGGAAGAATTAAACCAACAAAAAATAATCCAGAATCAAGTAGGTCAATTATGTTTTATGAATTTATTTTATTTATATCTGGAGATGATGGTAGTGAACAAAAAAGAAGATTTGTAATTATTGATTTACCTGGAAAAGAAGATTTAGTCAAAACATATGTTAAACCTTTTGTTAATGTAAGTGGTCAAGTTGTAAGAGATGAAAGTAATCGTTTTTGCAGTAATTTTAAAGGAGATTTTGACAAATATGGTAGATTATTACGTTCTGCTTTCTATGTGAATCCAATGATGTTGGCATTTTTCGAAGATGTAAGAAAAATAATACTGAATAATTATCTTACAAAATATGGTGATAAACCAATGTTTAATATTACGGTGTCCATTGAGAATGGAAAAAAAATACTTGGACAAAAAAAAATCAAAGATTATACATACCGTGGTAATAATGATAAAGACGGTAACAGAGGTAAAACTAAACAATTGTATGCAGATATTATTAAGTCAATCGAAATTTTACGCTATATGATGAATGAGCCTGATGGAATAAATGATTTAAAGAAAATATTAGAACAAATATTAGAAAATCGTGGTACTGACTGTATTAATATCAATGCTCATGCAATTAGTTTAGAGGGTATATATATTAACGAAAACATAGCAGGATTAATGAAGGTTCTACTAAATAATTACTACCAAACATCATTAGCTATGCGTGAGGAAAATGAAAGAGAAGAACGTCTTAAAAAAATTCTTCAATTCATGGAGGATATGTTCTTAAATATGTTTTTGGACTATAAAGATAATAGTTTTGAAAAGATAAAAGGTTCAAACAGTGAAGACATAACAGAAGCCACTGTTGGATCAATTAGAAAACGTGTTATAAAATTGTCAGAACTATCTGAAGAAGAGAAATCATTACCTTTTTTCAAATTCATGACATCAAGACTTCAAGCATTGTTTGTAAAAGAGGTTATTAATACAATGAGAATGCCCTTTACAGAAATAACTGAAAGAGATTTAACAAGTAAACGTTTCACATTTAGTAAAGGGGAACCTGAAAAGTTAATTGTAAATAATAGAACTATAATGAAACCATTTATTTATATTCAACCTGATGAAACTAAACTTAAAGATTATGGAGAAATTATAAAAACACATCTAATAACAAAAAAGATAATAATTCCTAAAAAAGATGGTGTAGACATTCCAGATAGAGAGTTTGTTCAATATATTTTTGAGGAAATGTATGATTTCAGCAAGATATATTCAAATGAACCACCTATTAAGAAATTTATTCAACATTATTTAGAAAAAGATATGTTCTTTTACTTATTATTTGTTGTGTCCAATAATAGAAAAAATGAAATTGCCAAGGAACAAGCATATTTGTTGAGTTTGTTTGCAAAAGTTATTAGGGAGTTCTATAAAGATAATCCAAAATCAAAAAAATAATTATGACTAATTAACTTAAATATTTAATTAGCATATTATATAGAACATGTTCACTTGTGAAAATTGTAAAAAGCAATTCAAACATTTCGGATTTTATAAGCGTCATATAAATACTGTAAAATGCAAAGCCCCCCCAAAAAAACCAAAAATTAATAGAGAAAATAAAATAACAACACCAGTTGTTGAAAATAATGTAACCAAAATTGAGAAGAATGATATAGTTGACAATGAAGTTGTACAAGTAAAGAAAACACCTAAAAAACGCCAAAGAAAAATGGGTGAAAAAGAAAGATTACGTAGACAAGAAGTTGCACTTGGTAAAGGTAAAATCAACACAGGACCTCCAACAAGTTATGATAAATTCTGTAATGTATGTCAAGCACCATATCTTTCCAGAGATGAAGATAGTGATTTTAATCATGTTCGTTCATTACATCACATGGGCAAATTATATGAATTCATTTATGAAAGAAAAGATACCAACAAATATGATATGATTTCAACAATAAGAGCGGTGACTAAAAAAGCATATGAAGATTATGGCTACTATTTATCCGCTGATGAACTTAAAGAATATGTTCATAAAAATCATAAAAAAATCCTATATGAAAAAGCTAAAAAACAACTCATTCATGATTTAGCACAGGCCAAAAAGAGAACCATTCAACAATTCAAAGATAAACTGAATTATGAATACCCAGACACACCATTTTTCAGAACAACTATGCCAGATGAAAACGAAATGGTTTCTGTTGATATAGATGTTGATAGCAATGTTGACCCGGAAATATGTGGTGTTGATATTAATGAAGTTGAAAAAACAAGTAAAGAAATCGGTATCGAAATTGCAAGAATGCTCCGTGTTATCCGTTTGTGTAATTTAAGAACAGAAATTGAAGAAACAATGAAGATTTATGTTGAAAATATATACAAAGCAGAAGATGCCATGAATAAATTAAAAGAACTAACACCAATTGATAATATTTTAGTAAATAATGAAGAAGAACAGAATAAAATGATTGAAGGAAGACGACTTATATATATAGATTCCCTTCGTAAAACAATGATGGCTAAATTATATGAAGTTGTTATGTTGAGTGAAAAGAATGATACAAATGGTACATACAATTACAGTGTATATATGAGATTATTCCCTAACCAAGATGATTTAGATGATTTCATGATGCCTGAAGATGTTAAACCATTTTATTACTCAGATGTAAATGGTGTTGAGAAGAGAAAATATGAAGAAGAAGCATTGACTGAAGATGATATTATTCGAATCAAAAAGTTATTAAGAGAACTTGAAGAAGAAACTTATGGAAAAGAAGACAATGTAAAAAAAATAGAATAATTGATTATCTAACAATATAATAGTATCTTTAATATATAATATGATGTTATCTATTAAAGATTTTATACCTGTTAATAAACAAATTGAAATATGGAAAACATTAGATGAAGATAGACAATATACATCTGAAGAAATCACAAAACAATCTTTTTTATCATTAAGAGAAATCATCACTCTTGATGACCTGTCTATTGTATGTTTACAAATATTAAAAGATATTCAAGATATAGATATCATTAACAAATTTGTAAGAGCAACCAAACTCCTTGCATTACTTCAATACATATTTGAACTTAAATGTAAAAAAATAAATTATGATGATGAACTTCATAGAATTGCTACATTGTATAATTTTGACAAAAGGCTTACCTTAGATATATTATATAGAAAACCATTTGAAGAGCTTTATGTCATTTTTAGAAGTATAGATTCCTTTCATATATCAAGTGTCATTATGTATTTCAAAATAAATTGGTTTAATAATCGTGAATACTCTATTCGCACAAATGATGTTATTGATTATTATGGTATTCATTATGATTCTGCATTAGTAAAGGCAAGACAAGCAAAATATAAACTTAATAGTTTACACCATAAAATACATAATAAATCGTTATTTTGTGTGTTCAGAAAAAATAAAGAAAAAGATTATTCTGTTGATGAATTAAATTACAAAAAAATTATTAATATGTATACACATAGAAGTGATATACTTAATGAGGTTATTCAATATTTAGAATCTCAATCAGGAAAATATTTAACAGATGAAAATATTTTGGAAATTGAAAATATTTTAAGGGATTTATAATTAACTCATTTCATTTATTTTATCAACTACTTGCTTCTTTATGTCTCTCTTATCTTCAAGTTTTTTAATAGTTTTCATTACAATATATCTCTTTTTATACATTAAATCCATTACATTATTAATAACCTCAGAATACACAACATTATTTAATGTCTCACAATCATCATACTGATGTAATCTCTTCTCGAATTCATCAACATAAGCATCACCAAGATATTCTCTTAACATATCACAAACATCTGTTAATCCAAAACTTACAAGGTATTTTGCAGTAAGATAAGCATCCTTTCTTCTTAATTTTCCTTTACCATCCCAACAATGAGCTTTTTTAGAATTAGGTTCTGACATGAATACATTATGATTTTGAGGAAAATCTTCATTAAAATTAGTATATTCAACTAACCCAGTAAATAAACTCTTGAAATCTTTCTTGTTTGTAAGATGAGCTAATTTATTAGGATTAACTATGAAAATATTAGATTCACCTTGGGGAGTAATACTGAGATTTATATTGAAATTATGAATATTATTTTGTGTTATATTCACATTTTCACTACTTAATATATTGTTTATCCTATCTCCTTTAAGATTTATATCTGTATCATATACCTGTTTCATATCACTTTCACTGTATTTGTCAATATGTTGTGTTATTTCATTTTTTGTCTTCTGTAACAAATTTGTTACTTCATTATCCAAATTTATAAGTTGTTTCTCTTTGGCTTGTAAATAATTACCAACTTTTTTCAATATTTTTTCATGACGAAGTTTTTCCTTTTTGTCTTCCTCACTTAACTCATTCTCCTTAGATTCTTTGTTTTCACCCTTATTCTCCTTTGATTCTTTGTTTTCATCCTTATTCTCCTTTGATTCTTTGTTTTCACCCTTATTCTCCTTGGATTCTTTATTTTCTTTTTCTGCTTTTTCCTTTTCTTCTTTTTCTTTTTCTGCTTTCAACTGTTTCTTCTCTTCCCATTTTTCCCATAATTCTTTTCTGATTGATTCTATAAATTCATCTCTTTCCTTTCTTAATTGATTAGTAGTCTTTACTAAGTTTCTTTGTCTTTCTAAATTATTTTTGTGTTTTTTTGTTTCTAAGTGTTTTGCTAAATGGTTTGGTCTGTCAAATTCTTCATCACATATTTCACATATTTGTTTTACTTTATCAAGACAATTTTTTCTTCTATTGATATGATCTTCATAATTTGATTTTCTGTCAAATGTTTTTTGGCAAGTATGACAAATATATGTTAATTTTTGTTTCATTATATATTATAGTATATATAATATTATATTTAAATTAACAAATAACACAAAAAATAAAACCAAACAAATATAATAAGGTATTAATACTGAATTTTATTTGTTATACTTTTTCCTTGATATCCGCATTTTATGGTGAAATAACAATATATTCATAAAAAAATAATGTCGTTTTTTTTCCTTGAAATCTGCGTTTTACAATTAGATTCATTTTTTTAATTCTTGTCGAAAATTGAAAATCAAGTTCGAAAAAATAAAAAAAAATCGCAAAAACTGAAAAACGGAAGAAATGGATATTCCAGCCTTTTTTTATGAATATATTGTTATTTCACCATAAAACGCAGATATCAAATACAATTTGCACTCAAAAAATCAGCATTATATGGTGTTGTTACGTTACGGTTCAAAATCGCAGAAACTGAAAAACGGAAGAAATCAATATTTTTTTTGTTTCAATTTCCGCATTTTTAGGATATGTAACAAAAACGTTCATAGCAAATTTATTAATAAAAATGTTTCATTGATATCCGCATTTTATAGTGTGGAAACAATTAATTACATTATTTACATTATTTAAGTATATAATACTAAATTAAGTTAATGTCAGTTGTGAATTGTAAGGTAAAATATATTCGTCCTAAATTCAATAATCTTAAAGAATGGATGGAAGATAAAAACAATTACTATATTGGTAGAGCTGGTGTAGTATTTGTTAATAAAGAAAGATATCCAAAAAAACAATCCATATTCGCAAATCCATTTAAAGTTGGTAAACATGGTACAAGAGAAGAGGTTATTGAAAAATATAAAATATTTATCATTAACAAAATTGAAACTGATAAAAAAATTAAGAATAAATTAAAAAAATTAAAAGGTAAACAACTTGGTTGTTGGTGTTATCCAGAACAATGTCATGGAGATATTCTACTTGAATTGATAAATTCATTATGAACATACATCTTCATTTCTTTTGTAATTAAATTGATATTATTACCATTATCAAATAGTAGATTACTAAATTCTTTTAGTTTGTTATTTGTAATTAAATATTTATAAAATTTTCTTATTGTTGTTTTTTTATGTTTACTATTAATTTTGAATCCAAAATTTTTTATTAATTTAAGTAGTGTATCAACATCATACATATAATTAAATAAATACATTTCACTATGTTTTACTATTTTATATAAGCTATCAAAATCCCTATTATCATTTATATTTTTTGATAATTGTGAATCATTATAATCAAATAGTATAACATAATACTGACCTTTTTCAATAATTATTTTTTCATTATCATATTCTACTTTAAGTTTATTGGTTGCCTTATTTACCAATAAATTTCTAAATTTAATATCATTATGTATTATTTTTAATTTTTTGTTCAGAATCTTTATTGATAATACGATTTGCCTAATAAACTGTTTCCATAAATCTAATGTTAACAAACCTTTTCCTAAAAATTCATAAAATGTATAATCTGCTTTTTTACTCATTATACTATGCTTATCATCATCAATACATATAGTAGATTTTAATAAAAATGGATAATTGTACTTATCTATGAAGTCATTTATAATTTTATGTACTTGAGGATTTAAGGTATCTTCATATTTATTATATTTTAATATATACCCATCTTTTGTATCATATACAGATGATAAGCTCCCTTTATATATAATATTTCTTTTTTTCCTTATACATTTAGGATAATTACTTACTTGGTCCATCTTGAAAAAATTGAATAATTATAATATTAATGAATAAATAAATAAAACCTAATATGGATTTAACTGTTAAGATTAGTCTCACATTTACTATTCTACTACTATTTTATGGATTTAGTAGTTTATACATGGAAATATTTAAACAATCATATAATAATCATGTAAAAGACATAATAAGACAATGTACAAGTTTAAAGTTTACGAATATTCATGGACATAAAATGATAGCTAAAAACTGTATTATTAATGAACATAATAATCTGGTTTTGAAGATGGAAAGGGATGCTAAACATAATGATACGTCATCAATAATATCCTTGGCAAATATCTATTATAATGGAGTAAATATATCATTTAGTTTACCAAGAAGATTTCAAACACCAATGATGTATTTTAATAATGAAAATAATGAACAGATTGAAATTAATGTTGTAAAGCAGAACACCCTAAAGTCAATAAATCTTTACAGAAAAGCAAGTGTATTAAATGATAAAACAGCATTGTTTAATATTGGTTCTTTGTATTATGAAGGTAAATATGTTGATCCAGATTATGAAATTATGTTTGAATCATTTAATAAAGCAATAATATTTGGAAGTAAAAAGGTTATTGAATATATTTCAGAGAAGGTTGATAATAAAATATATAAAAACGATAGTCATGATGATAATATATATAATATTTGTAGCAAAGTGAACATTAAAGAAAATACAAAACATATAAATAACATTGGTGACAGATATTATGGAATAGCTAAATATCAACAAGCCCTAAAAATATATATGTTAAATATTGAAAATGATGATATATACTCTCTTCATCAAATAGCAGATACTTATTATAATGGTATAGATACTGATATTGACCATATTAAGGCATTTGAATATTATAAAAAGGCATCTAATTTAGGTAGTGGTTATGGTGCATATAAAATAGGTAAAATGTTTTATTATGGAACAGGAGTAAAACAATCTTATGGAGAAAGTGTATATTATTACAGTATTGCTGTTGATAGAGGAGTTAAGCGTGCTAATTATGAATTAGGCAACATGTATATTCATGGTAAAGGTGTTAAGAAGGATTTTCTATATGGTAGACTTTTAGTTAAAACATCTCAAGAACTTTAATTTATTATAAACAGAATTAAATAAAAAATTGAAAACTTAATTATTTAATCAATTATTTAGTATTTGTGCAATGACAACATACATCTACCAAACAGAAGAAATCAAAAATCTGTTTGAGACAGGTGGTCCTTATTTTGATGAACATGTCAGTGGTCTTCATAATAAACTTGTTCAACTTGAATTTTACAAGTGTTATAAGATCTGGAAAGATAAGGACTACCATATGAAGAACATTTATATTAGGGAAGCAACAGAATGTATCAACAATATTATTATATCTTCTAACAGTAAAAACTTTATTTATAAGTAATTAATTAAGATTAATTAATTATTAATGCGAATATAGATATTGTCTAAGACATTTATACACACAATATCTAATTGAAAACACAAGAAGAATACCAATTAATATCACTATGTCTACACGAAACATTGTAACAAAGAATTGATATTTTGGAGGGATATTTTTACCAGACAACATGGTTATAATAAGAATTGTAAAACTAACAACAAATGTTATGATGTAACAAATAAATAAGATATATGTTACAACAAAATAATAATAATTTGTATAATAATTGTTTTTCTTTTCAACAGTTTTATCATCTAATGGGTTTATTAAATTGTTTTCCAAATCATTATCAAGAGCCATGAGTTGGATGGGAATTGTAAATGGAAAGAGATAATCATTACAATTTTCAATTATTT
>Ga0181590_10003616_pt1 | contig 12910 bp, 10 predicted proteins | sample 071ome_34_FD_132446 | JGI IMG/M metagenome (GOLD analysis project Ga0181590, IMG submission 132446) | Coastal salt marsh microbial communities from the Groves Creek Marsh, Skidaway Island, Georgia - 071411BT metaG (megahit assembly) | ecosystem: Environmental > Aquatic > Marine > Intertidal... | reverse complement strand
GTTGTTTTACACACGTCGGTAGACAAAGAAATTATGGGTGGTGTTACCATTGAATTCGAAGGTAAAATCTTCGATAACACCGTTTTAACTCAGTTGAAAAATATTAAAAAAGAACTTCAAATAGCATAAAATTATGTCACAAATCAGGCCAGACGAAGTATCCAGCATATTAAAAGACCAAATTTCTGGTTTTAGTAGTGCTGCTAGTTTAGAAGAAGTAGGTACTGTACTTCAAGTAGGAGACGGTATTGCACGTATTTACGGACTTTTCGGAGTTCAAAGCGGTGAGCTTGTAGAATTTGAAAACGGTGTTCGTGCCGTTGTATTGAACCTTGAGGAAGATAATGTTGGTGCCGTATTAATGGGTAGCAGTGTAGATATCAAAGAAGGGGATAAAGTAAGACGTACAAACAAGATTGCAAGTATCAAGGCTGGTCATGGTATGCTTGGACGTGTTGTTAATGCACTAGGTGAGCCAATCGATGGTAAAGGTCCGATTGAAGGTGATACTTACCAAATGCCGTTGGAAAGAAAAGCACCAGGAGTTTTATTCCGTGAGCCAGTAACAGAACCACTTCAAACAGGTATCAAAGCTATCGATGCAATGATTCCAATTGGTAGAGGTCAGCGTGAGCTAATCATTGGAGATCGTCAGACAGGTAAAACCGCAATTGCTATTGATACCATAATCAACCAGAAAGAGTTCTACGAAAGTGGAAACCCTGTATACTGTATTTATGTTGCTTGTGGACAGAAAGAATCTACGGTAAAGCAAGTGGTTAAGTCTCTTGAAGAAAACGGAGCAATGCCTTATACTGTGGTTGTTTCTGCTCCTGCATCTGCACCTGCTCCATTGCAATTCTTTGCACCAATGGCAGGTTGTGCAATTGGAGAATACTTCCGTGATTTAGGTTTGCCAGCACTTGTTGTTTACGATGATCTTTCGAAGCAAGCTGTTGCGTATCGAGAGGTATCATTACTACTTCGTCGTCCCCCAGGACGTGAGGCATATCCTGGAGACGTATTCTATCTGCATAGCCGTTTGTTAGAAAGAGCGTGTAAGTTAAATTCAAACGATAATATTACTCAAAACATGAACGACCTTCCTGAAGGTCTTCAGGGAAAAGTAAAAGGTGGTGGATCCTTAACTGCATTGCCGATCATTGAAACCCAAGCAGGTGACGTATCAGCATATATCCCAACAAACGTGATTTCTATTACTGACGGACAGATTTTCTTGGAGTCGAACTTATTTAACTCTGGTGTGCGTCCCGCAATTAACGTGGGTATCTCTGTATCTCGTGTGGGTGGTAATGCTCAAATCAAGTCAATGAAGAAGGTGGCCGGTACATTAAAGCTAGACCAAGCACAATATCGCGAACTTGAAGCCTTTGCTAAGTTTGGTTCCGATCTTGATGCCGCAACTAAATCAGTATTGGACAAAGGTTCTAGAAACGTAGAAATGTTGAAGCAGCCTCAATACACTCCACAAACAGTTGAAAAGCAAATTGCAATGATTTATTTAGGAACGAAGAATTTGCTACGTTCTGTTCCTGTAAATAAAGTAAGAGAGTTTGAGCAAGCATTTGTAGATTATCTGGAGGCGAAGCATAGAGATGTACTGGATACATTGAAGTCAGGTAAGCTAGATGATAAAGTTACTTCTACGCTTGAAAAAGTAGGGGCGGAGATCGCTAAAAACTATTCAGCCTAACAAATAAAGAACAAAACGCATGTCGAATCAAAAAGAGATACGAGCGAGAATTTCTTCAACCATCAGTACGCAGCAAATTACCAAAGCGATGAAGTTGGTAAGTGCTACTAAGTTGAGAAAGGCGAGTGAGGCCATCACACGCATGCGTCCTTATGCGTTGAAATTGCAAGGTATTATGTCCAATCTTCAAGAAAGTGCGGATGATGATCAATTAGCAGTTTATTTTCAACAAAGAGAAGCGAGAAAGATTGCTATAGTTGTTATAACTTCAGACAGAGGATTGTGTGGGGCTTTCAATGCTAATGTAATCAAGAAAACACGCGGATTACTCTCGGATATGGAAAAAGGTGAAGGTTCATGGATGAACTGGACAAAATTAATGGGTGGAAAAAAGTTAAATACCCATGATAATGTAGAGATTATTTGTATCGGTAAAAAAGGAGCAGAAGGATTGAAGCGTTTAGGTTACGCAGTTAACACAGATTACATAGATATCCTTAATGGAATGAATGCTGATGTTGCTTTTGGAACAGCTGACAAGCTAATTAACCGTTTTATAAGCGGTGATTTAGATAGAGTTGAGGTAGTTTATAATCAATTTAAAAATGCAGCTACACAAATATTATCTCACGAAACATTGCTACCAGTATCAAGTAGTGATTCTGAAAACTCCAATGTCAATTCAGATTACTTGTTTGAACCTAGCAAAGTAGATATACTTAAAGATTTAATCCCAAGAAGTGTAAAAACACAGCTTTATCGTGCCATTTTAGATTCGTTGGCGTCAGAGCATGGTGCAAGAATGGTAGCTATGGATAAAGCTACTGAAAATGCGGGTGAATTATTGGGTGATTTACGTTTAGCATACAATCAAGCACGTCAGGCAGCAATCACTAGAGAAATTTCGGAGATTGTTGGAGGTGTTGCAGCCCTCGAAGGTTAATTAACTTTAGATTTAAATATCAAAAGGGTAGTAAATTGCTACCCTTTTTTATTGATGGGTGTTTTCTACACGCGACACTTCGATGTATTTATGAGTTGCTTTAATCTTACTAACTAGAATTTCTAAATCTTCAGAATTATTTACCATAATTTCTAATTGGCCTCCAAAAGTTCCATCTTCATTTGCACGAATATTTATACTCTTCATATTAACCTCCATATCCTTGGAAATGATATCGGTTATTTTACTCACGATACCTACGTCATCTAGTCCCTTTACCTCTATGTGAGCTTCAAATGATGTTTCGTAAATATCTGGCCAAGAAGCAGGAATAATTCGGTAACCGTATTGACTCATGAGTCTAGAAGCGTTAGGACAGGTAGTTCTATGAATTTTAACTCCTTCTCCCACAGTAACAAAACCAAAGATAGCCTCTCCTGGTAGTGGATTGCAACATTTAGCCAATGAATAGGGCATTTCATAATCTTCCCCGAAAACAATCTGTGTATTTTTCTTTTTTTCCTTCTTTGGTAGAGGTTCAGTTTTGTTTTTTTCTTCAATTATATCCAATAAGATCTCTCGAGTCATACGGATCTTACTTTTCGCTACTGCATGAAAAAATTCATTTGGTGTATCGTATTTATAATACTTAGTAAGCAATAAAATATTATGTTCAGTGAATTCTACATCATGTTTCATGAACATGCGTTCCATTATTGTTCGCCCTCTACCCGATAGTTTAGTTTTCTCATCTTTTAGGTATTCACGGATTTTTGATTTCGCTCGTCCGGTTTTAACTATTTCAAGCCAGTTATTTGTAGCCCTGGCCTTAGAGGTGGTTAAAATTTCAACGATATCGCCATTCTTTAGTTCTTGTTGGATAGATACTAGTTTGTTATTTACCTTCGCTCCAATTGTTCTAAGTCCAATTTCAGTATGAATGTTAAACCCAAAATCTAGTGCTACAGCACCTACAGGTAAAGATTTAACGTCTCCTTTTGGTGTAAAAACATAGATATCTTCCCCGAGAAGTGTGGTTTTGAATTCATTAACTAAATCAAGCGCAGTAAGGTCATTATTTTCTATAGTATCTTTTACTGCATTTAACCAATTATCAAATGCGTTATCCTGCGGAGTATGATTTGATTCTTCACCTTGCTCTGCTTTGTATCTCCAATGAGCAGCAAGTCCTCTTTCTGCAATATCGTCCATCCGTTTACTGCGAATTTGAACTTCAACCCATCTTCCTTTTGGTCCTAAAACTGTTGTGTGTAATGCCGAATAACCGTTATTTTTTGGCCTACTTAGCCAATCTCTTAATCTTCCTTCATGTGTACGGTATTTATCTGTAATGATACTGTAAACCCTCCAACAGTCTGCTTTTTCTCTTTCTATGGGTGTATCTATTATTACTCGAATTGCAAATGCGTCAAATATTTCCTCGAAGGGAATTACCTGATTTTTCATTTTTCGGTTAATACTAAATATACTTTTAGGTCGCCCTTTTATTTCAGAGATATTTAATCCCGAGTTTGCCAATTCTGTTTTTAATGGCTCAATAAATTCGCGTATGTAACGTTGCCTGCTTGATTTAGATTCAGCAATTTTATTGGAAATAAATCTGTATTGCGTGATGTCTGTGTATTTCAGAGCCAAGTCTTCCATTTCAGATTTTATCGCATTTAGACCGAGTCTATGGGCTAGTGGAGCATAGATATAGATAGTTTCAGATGCAATTTTTAGTTTCGTTCTTACGGGAACGGCCCCAAGGGTTCGCATATTATGGAGGCGATCACATAGTTTAATTAAAATTACTCTTAAATCTTCCCCTAATGTGAGAAGCATTTTCTTGAAGTTTTCAGCTTGTAAACTATTATTACTTGTAGGAACTGACTCAAAAACTACTGATATTTTCGTTAATCCGCTAATTATATTGGCAACTTTAGTACCAAATCGTCGTTCTATTTCATCGAGGTTAATGTCCGTATCTTCAACAACATCATGTAATAAAGCAGAAATTACAGATGTTGCTCCTAATCGCAGTTCACCTGCTGCAATTTGAGCAACAGCAAGAGGATGAAAAATATAAGGCTCTCCACTTTTTCGCACTGTACCCTCATGAGCACGAGCGGCAAAGTCAAAAGCCTCACGAATTTTCTTGGTTTTCTCTTTTGAGATATTTTTTCCTAAGGTCCTTAGCAGTTGACGGTATCGTTTCAACAGCTCATGTCTGTATGCTTCATAAACTTCACCGTCTAATAATGCCATATTCCTTATTTATTCAATTCTGCAAAATGGTGGAAGAAGCGAGGAATTGTCTCAATTCCTTTAAAATAATTAAATACTCCATAATGCTCGTTAGGACTATGTATAGCGTCAGAATCTAAACCAAATCCCATTAAAACAGTTTTAGTTTCTAATTCTTTCTCAAATAATGCAACAATTGGAATACTTCCACCACCACGCGTAGGTATGGGTTCTTTACCAAAAGTGTCATGCATTGCTGCAGCTGCGGCCTTAAATGGAATACTATCTGTTGGAGTAACCACTGGCTCACCACCGTGATGAGGAGTTACTTTAACACGTACCCCTTTAGGCGCAATCCTTTCAAAATGCTTAGTAAAGAGTTCTGTGATTTCATCCGAAATTTGATTGGGTACTAATCGCATAGATATTTTGGCGTAAGCTTTACTCGGTAGTACAGTTTTTGCGCCTTCTCCAGTGTAACCACCCCAAATTCCATTAACATCCAGAGTTGGTCTAATACCAGTTCTTTCAAGTGTTGAAAATCCAGATTCACCCATGACATCATCAATGTCTAAGTGCTGCTTGTATTCACTTAGACTAAATGGAGTTTTACCCATAGCATCGCGATCTGCTTGAGATACTTCCAATACTTTATCGTAAAATCCAGGGATCGTGATATGGTTATTTTCATCTTTTAATGAGGCTATCATTTCGCATAAAACATTTATTGGATTTGCAACTGCTCCTCCATAAACACCTGAATGAAGATCAATATTTGGGCCTGTCACCTCTACTTCTACATAGCTTAACCCTCTTAAACCTACGTCAATAGAGGGTAAATCATTTGCCAACATTGAAGTATCAGAAATTAAAATCACATCCGCCTTCAATTTTTCTTTGTTGTTTTTACAATATGTTCCTAAGTTATTACTACCAACCTCTTCTTCTCCCTCAATCATAAATTTGATATTACATTTTAATTCATTTTCACGCATCATGGTTTCAAAAGCTTTAACATGCATGAACATTTGTCCTTTATCATCACAAGCTCCGCGAGCATATATTTTATCATCTTTAATGGTTGGCTCAAAGGGTGGTGTATGCCATAATTCATCCGGAACAGAAGGTTGAACATCATAATGACCGTAAACTAAGACAGTTGGTAGGTTCGTATCAATTATCTTATCTCCATATACTATTGGATATCCGGCTGTCTCTTCTAAAACCACATTTTCAGCTCCCGCAGATGTTAAAAAGTCCGCCACAGTTTGTGCACACTTTCTTACATCCCCAGAATATTGAGAATCTGCGCTTATACTCGGTATACGTAGTAAATCAAATAATTCTTCTAAAAATCGCTCTCTGTTGGATTCAATATAACTTTGTACTGACATACCTGCAATTTACAAAGAAATTCTCCGAATGTCTACGATTTTAACGTATTTTGTACTGTGAATTCAGATACTACGGATGCAGCTATTACTTCTTTTAAAGGAGAGGTATTTATGTATGAAATTATAATCACTGTAATTGTCTTTACAGCGGCATATTTTTTTCTTAAGTCTTTTAAAGACAATGAAAAAAAAGCTAAAGATAAAAACAAGAAGTATTTTGGAGGTAAGTAGCATTAAGCAAGCTCTAAAACAGGTATATCGCCCTCAATAACCAATCTACCCTGTGTTTTTGAACGTATTTCATCTACAGTAACCTCAGGAGCGATTTCTTTTAATTCAAAGCCACGTTCGGAAATTTCAAAAACACCCAATTCGGTTACAACCTTTTTTACGCATTGAAGCCCAGTTATAGGTAATGAACATTCAGAAAGTAATTTACTTTCGCCTTTTTTATTTGTATGTTGCATTGCTACAATAATATTTTTAGCTGATGCCACTAAATCCATTGCTCCGCCCATCCCTTTGACCATTTTTCCAGGGATTTTCCAATTAGCAATATCTCCAGAATCACTTACTTCCATTGCTCCTAATACAGTTAAATCTACTTTACCCGCTCTAATCATTCCAAAACTAGTAGCAGAATCAAAAATTGCAGATCCTGGTAACTTTGTAATTGTTTGCTTTCCAGCATTAATTAAATCTGCATCTTCTTCGCCTTCAAAAGGGAAGGGGCCCATGCCTAATAAACCATTTTCACTTTGCAATACAACTTCAATTCCATCAGGAATATAATTTGCAACTAACGTGGGAATTCCAATTCCTAAATTCACATAGTATCCATCTTGTAACTCTCTAGCGATAACTTGAGCAATTCCGAATTTATCTAACATGATCTACAAATTTCAGTAAAATTGATTAGAAAAACGCATTAATTTCTGAATCTATTGGGATAACTGGACATGATATTTTGATTTATTCGTTTCGCCAACTTTTAGGTAGAGTTCAGAAAGGTATAAATGCGCTAATTTTTGATTGGGGTTTAATTTTAAAACTGTTTGCCAACATCTTTTAGCGTTTGAATAGTCTTCTTCTAGGAAATAAATTGTTCCCCTGTTTAACCAGGTTAGTTCATGTTTTTTTGCTAGCTTTAACTGCTTTTCAAGGATGTTTTTTGCTTTATTAATTTGCTTACTCCGTATTAACGCATTTGCATATTCCGCAACAAAATCTAAATCTTTAGGTTTGAATTCTAATGTTTTTTGATAATAGTTTAAAGCTGTTTTAATATCATTTTCGGAATCGAAGGCCTTAGCAATTCTGTAATTAGACCATTCATTTCTTGGTGTATCAATTAATTTTGCGTGTTTGATAATTCCCTGCCAATCTCTTTTTAACCAATAATAATGAATCCATTCTTCATGATTGTTGTTTTCAATTTGTAAATAATTTAAAGCCTTTTTTAAATACAACTCATTGGGGTCAAATTTCTCGAAATAACTCAGGTATGCTTTAACTTTTGTTCGATTATCAGGGTTTTTATTGTTTACGGAATATAATCCAAGTAGTTTTCCTTTTTCAGGAAACATTTTATTTTTTAGCGGCCGTTGAATCTTATGGTCATGTACCATCACGTGAGGAATATCTTCTGCTGAACTTGGAGGCATGTGACATGATACACAATTTGCTTTTTCAGTATGTGATTGGCTGCATGAAAATAATGAAGAGCGCGTTGAATTTTCATAGTGGCAAGATTTACAACTGTTATTAAATCGATCAGTCTGAGTTTTTCGTACACTGATATGTGGATTATGGCAGTTTATACACGTGAAATTAATTTGTGCATTATATGATTCTGTATTTTTACCTTTGTTACTCTGAATAAAGCATTCACTTTGCTGAAATCTATCAGAATGCCCTGCCATAACAAAATAATCCTTGTTTTCGTATTTGGGCATATATACTTCAAAAACATCCTTTAATGCCATCCCAGGTCTAAAATCGGCGAACGATTTACCGTCCTTTAATACATTGTTCCCTTGTAAATGACATCGTTGACAAATATCTACTTGTAAACTGTAGGGTAGGCGCTTGGGATTAACAATACTACGATCGGCGAATTTACGCGTGTCAATAATTATTCCTTTTTTCTTTTGTGCGACATGGAGTTCTCCTGGTCCATGGCATCTTTCACAGTCAATTCCTAGTGGAATTTTTGAGAATAAATTTCTAGCTTCTTTTTTCGGTGTAGGCATTGCGTTATGGCAACTCATACATTCCATTTCAATCTTTCGATTAAAACCGCTATTGTTAGTTCTAAAACCAGGGGGTAAATCCCAAATTCCTTTTTGAGAGTAAAAAGTTAAGGGTGCCTGATAAACATATTCCCCATCAAGCCAAAAATGAGAATTAGTATGCTGTCCACTGCCGATAATGAATGGGATATATTCTTTTCTTTGATAATCTACTTTTTGGCTTATCGGGTCTTTAGTATATTGATAAATAAAAAGACTGTCTTGTTCCCAATGGGCTTTATAATATAAATTTAAAATAGAATCATAAACAGAATTACTCGCAATGCCATTTTTAAAATCACCGACTGATTTTTCTTTGTTTGCAAGTCCAAAGCTTTGCCCCATACCCGTATGAATAAACGTAGAATGAATTTCGGAATGACATACCTTGCATTCGTTCATCCCTACGTAATCAACTGTGTCATTAAGGTTTAGAAAATACGTAGTATCTGAGTTTGATTTCTGCAAATTGCTATTACCACAATTACTCAACCAATAAGGAGTGCTGAATGAAGCAACCCCCAGAAACAATATACCGGATTTATTAAGGAGCTTTGCAATTGAAATTTGCATTCTCTCAAAAATACAAAACAATAATTAATCAGAGAATTCTCTTTGCCAATCTAAAACGCCGCCAACTAGATTACGAACATTGGTAAAACCATTCGCAATTAAAAAGCGCTGGGCTGTAGCACTTCTGACACCACTTTTGCAGTGAACTATAACCTCTTGATTTTTTAAATGTTCAATATCGGATAATCTTCCCGGTAGATCTCCCAAGGGAATTAATTCACCGTTTAAATGAAATTCTTCATATTCAAAAGGTTCGCGTACATCTATAAGGTTAATTTTTTCACCTTTTTCAATGCGTTCTTTTAATTTAATAACTGAAATATCTTCTATCATACTATTAGTTTTTTATGAAGCTTGAAGATTTAAGTTTTCCATTCTTTAGATAGGTGTGAATATAATATACCCCATTTGGTAAATCATAAACACCGATTGTTGGCATTTGAGACAATCTAAGAGTTTGGCCTTGAGCATTACAAATTCTGTAATGATCTATTAATTGGGGTTGATCCGAATTAACATGAATAAAATCAGATGTGGGGTTGGGATAAATTTTTATATTAATTTTAGGAACATCACTAACGTTGAATAGAAAATCTTCAGATTGGCCAAATAACATTCTTATCATTGGTGTTCCTTTAACGGAATAATCTGCATATTCCCAACTTCCCAACAGATTATAGAACAAATATGGATTTCTCCCTTCTGAGTTATTATATCGGTAGTTGTTGTCATACCCAACGTTTAAAACATAAGGCATTGTTTGCATCCATCCTACATAATATTGCCCAGCAGGCAGGTAGATTGAACTATCAAAAAAGAAATAGTGGAAATGATTAATACTATCTCTGTAAACGGGGTGATCTACAGGAAATTCGTATATTAATTCATCTTGATTATCAGTACCGCCAATAGGTGATAATTTTCTCCAAACTCTCAACTTAAAGCTTCTATATGCTACATCTTCCTTGGTTTGGGTGAAATACATAGATATACCTTTTAGAGAATCTCCTTGCAGAGTATTAAACTCCATTGCAAACTGACCCTTTATATTGCCTAAATATGCGTAGTCTAATCCAAACCCACCTTCCGCAGACCCATCATCATAACTGTACCATGGTCCAAAAATATGCTTGGATTTTATCTCGTTATTGTTGGTCTGTGCATTGTAATATTCTGGTGTGTTATCATTGCTCCTTGGATCAATGACAACCTTAAAGTTTAATTCAGGATTTGTGCCACTTAAAGTATCGATAAACGGAATCTCAAAATACTCCATCGAGTCGTCTAGGGGTAATATGTTTCTTGCACTTTGAGCGAAATCTTGCTCAAATAATTTTGTTCCGTTACTGTTAGAAACAGATAAATAAAATCGGGTTTGTACCGTGTTAGAATTATTTAAATTCTTCACCCAAAGTTTAGATTTACCTGCAAATACTTGTCCCGGATGGTTTTTAAAATGGGAATACGGAACGTTTGAGAATTGTCTAAAAATACCTGGATCTAATTTACTTAATCCTACATCTTCAATATCAGATACATTCCATTGACGCTTCTTATCCATTCGAATGTAATCTATATGCCAATGATTTAAGTTTCCCGTAGCTTTGGTGTAATTTACCCATCTAAATTGAAAATCAGGAATTAAAAAATCCATATCATCAACCACTACGAATACTTCTTGGAAGTCATTTCTTGCTGTTCCACCAGCAGACCAAACTCTTTTCCATACGTCATTTTTACTCTTGAAAAATAAAATTAATGAGTCTTCTGGTTCAGGAATATCACCAAATCCTTGTGCTTGATAAAAGAAACTTAAAACCAAATTGTCTGTGAGTTTATAAGGGTATGTAGTTCCTCCTACTTTATAAAATTGTAAGTTTATTGGTTGAGAAGTTAGACTATCTGCAAATACTGAAGAATTTTTATTAAGAGTGGTATACGGAGATCCTTTTTCATTTAGATGATCAAATGTCGCTACTTGCTGGTTGGGTGCGCCTACACCAAAAGTATTATTAATCCAAACTTGATTATCTGTCCAACGATTTTGGGATGGGAAGCCAAATTGCTCTGAGAAATCCTCAAAAAATGGAAGGGTTAAGGTATCTGAAATTTCCCATGCGAAAATAGTTCTTCCGTTGTGTTGTTCAATTTCTGTAGAATGCTCACGGTACTGTAAAGGATTGATTTTCAGGCCTTGGCTAAAAAGATTAGTGCTGAGAGTACATAATGCAAATAATAGGGCTACTATGGTCTCTCCACAAAATAAATTTCCTAACTGGTTACCGTATTTACTTTTATATTTCATAAAACCACAAACCCAACTCACGCAGGCACATGCATAACGACTAAACTGCAAAAATATTGTAATTGTTTGTATTTTTTCAAAGTCCAAGTTCTGGAAGCATGTTTATCGAGTCATTTTTCACAGAATCCAAGCCCGGAAATTGAGATCTGTCAGTTGATGCAATCGTCAAATCTATAATACTACCTTTGGGAATTACTGTTCCCGGTCGTAGGGTATCACCACGATAAAATTGTGATAAAACCAGATTATTGCCAATTGCATCGTAAGTGGTATTGATTTTCCCTATTTTGAGTCCTTTGTTTTTCATAACCGCCTTAGCCAGAGTAATACTCATATCTACAAATTTTGGGGCATTAACGGTCGGTGTTTTCCCTGTATTAATCGTCAGGTATATTGTTCTGCCATCTTTTACATCAGAACTTGCTTCTGGATTTTGGGATACTATACTTAACGGCAAGGCTTTTTCGATGAATACAGAATCATTAATTATTGGGTTTAATCCATTCTGCTCCAAAGTGATTTTAGCTTCATCAAAAGACATGCCACTAACGTCTGGAACTTTTAAGTATTTGTCATGATTCGTATACCAAGATAATGCCGACAAAGCACCAAATAAGAGTGCAATAGCTGTTAAAACCATTAGCGCAATATTTATAATTAAGCTCTTCAACTTAGCCATTGCTTAATTGATTTCTTTTCTTTCCAAAGTTCAGTATTTCTCGTATAAAATCAAAAGGCTTGTAACCATTTATAGCTGCTTGATGATAAATGCAAGTTGCAGGGGTCATTCCAGGTAATGAATTAATTTCGATGATGTAGGTTTTCACATCTCCGTTGTTATAAATTTTCACAAAAGCATCAATGCGACAATAGCCTGTTACCTTTAGTGTTTTTGCAACCGATTCAAAGGTTTTTCGCACTTCTGTAGAAATTCGTTCTTGTTCTATTTGATTTTTTGAAAAACGTGAAGGTGTAAGATTTTGTCCTTCTCCAGCAAGGAATTTTTCCTCTAATGATAATATTTCAGATTCTGCCAATGATTCAGAAGGTTCAAAAATTTCATATTGAATATTTCCCTGTTCATCAAAATGAGTTAATAATCCACCTGTTACTTCTAAAAAGTGATCGCAATCGCCTTTTTCAATAAACTCTTCTATTAAAACCTCAGTTTTTATAGGGAATTCATCATTTTTACCGATGTTCAATCTTGTGGTTAAATCATCATCTAATTCAATCGATTCTCTAAATATTAATTTAAGAAAATCTATCAACTCTTGCTCATCTTTTACCTTTCTCACGGCAGCTGAGCATCCGTCGTCGGATGGTTTAGCAATTAATGGAAACTCAAATGATTTACTAATCTGCTTTACTTTTTTCCATTCATCCAATAGGAATTCCTCTTTTTGGACTAATATGTGCTTTGCTACATAGAAACCAGAATTT
>Ga0181590_10003615_pt1 | contig 12911 bp, 10 predicted proteins | sample 071ome_34_FD_132446 | JGI IMG/M metagenome (GOLD analysis project Ga0181590, IMG submission 132446) | Coastal salt marsh microbial communities from the Groves Creek Marsh, Skidaway Island, Georgia - 071411BT metaG (megahit assembly) | ecosystem: Environmental > Aquatic > Marine > Intertidal... | reverse complement strand
CTGACGTCCATCGCGGCGGCGGTGGGTACTCCGATCATGGCTGCAACTTCGGATGCGGCCGAGGGAGTTTGGTAGGGGTGCGTGCAGGTGGCAACAAGAATCACGTCGATCTGATCGGGAGTGATCCCGGCTGCGGCAAGTGCCTTCTCCGCTGCGGCGGCGGACATCGTGGCGACGGTCTCGTCATCGCCGGCCCAGCGTCGTTCCGTAATGCCTGAGCGTTCGCGGATCCACTCATCGGAGGAATCGATGTTCTCGCAGATCTCCTCGTTGCTGACAACCCGCGATGGACGAAAACTGCCCGTTGCGAGAATCTTGGCGAACGGAGCGCCTTTCGGCGCCTTGATCTGTGCGCTCACGCGTAGATCTCCTCGCTATGGTCACCGACCGGGTGCAGGCGAACAATGGGTTGCCCGGGCGAGACCGGATCGCCGTCTTGGACGAGCCACTCGACCACAATCCCGCCGTGCGGGGCGTTGACCGGGGTGGAGCCGCGCAGGGTGTCGACGCTGCCGACGGTCGCTGATTGCTGGAGTTCATCGCCGGGCGCGGCGTCGAGGCTTCGTCGGAAAGTGCCCTTGCCGGGTGCGACGAGCATGCGCCAGGTTGGGTTGGAGTCGAGGTGGGAGATGGTTCCGTGCTCTTGGATCATCGCCCACGCGGCGTCGAGGTCGTCGGGTGTCTTGACCGCGAGGGTCTCCACTCCCGGTAGGGCCCGCTTGGCAAGACCGGTGAGAGTTCCCGCCGGCGGGATCTCCAGCACGGCGGTGACACCGAGGTCGGCCATCGTCTCCATGCACAGGTCCCAGCGGACCGGGTTGCTGACCTGGTTCACCAGACGACGGAGCACGTCGCGGCCATCGTGGACAACTCGACCGTCGGCGTTAGAGAGCAATCGGATCCGGGGATCGTGGGTGGTGACGGCGTTGGACAGGCGTCCGAGCCATCCGACCGCGGGGCCCATGTGATCGGTGTGGAATGCGCCGGCAACTTCCAGCGGGCGGACCCGACAACCTTCGGGCGGGTTGTCGGCGAAGGCCTGCAGTTGGGCGTCGGTTCCCGCGACCACGATCTGACCGGCACCGTTCATGTTGGCGGGGGTGAGCCCGAGTTCCTCGCACTTCGCGACGATCTCGTCTGCGTCTCCGCCGAGTACGGCGCTCATGCCGGTAGCGGTGCGTGCGGCAGCGTCGGCCATCGCCCTGCCGCGCTCGCGAACGAAGATCATCGCCTGCTCTGCGGTCAGAACACCCGCGCCCACAGCGGCCGTGATCTCACCGACGGAATGACCAGCACCCGCGCCGATGGCCGAGTACGCAGCGGAGGGGTGCGGGAACAGGCTGAGCAGGGTGACCAGCCCGGCACCGACGATCAGTGGCTGGGCAACGGCGGTGTCTCGAATGGTGTCCGCGTCGGACACCGTTCCGTGCTCGACCAGGTCGATGCCGCTGACCACCGAGAGCCACTCCAGACGCTCTCGAACTCCGGGGACATCGAGCCAGGGGGTGAGGAAACCAGGACTTTGGGCGCCCTGTCCGGGCGCAACGACTACCAGCACGCGCACACTCTTCCGTGGATGGCTACAAAGACCCCTCCATCTGCTGACCAAAGTCTCGCTGCCACCTTTGGAGGTTTCCTACAAAATACTAGTCCTCGGAGGGGGTTCGCCCCACCATCAGGGCCACCCGCAGGGTCAGGGCACCTCGGGGGTCGGTGGGGGAGAAGCCGGTGATGTCGGCGATTCGCCCTAGGCGGTAGCGGACCGTATTGGGGTGGACGAACAACGAGCGAGCGGTGCCTTCGAGTGTGGGGGTCTGCTCCAAGAACGCCTCGGCGGTGGCCAGCAGGTGGCCTTCCTCGGTCAATGGGGTGTAGACCGAATCGACCAGCTCGATCCGAGCTGAGGCGTCTCCCGCTAGTGCTCGCTCGGGTAGAAGATCTTCGGTCGAAACCGGCCGCGGGGCGCCGGGCCACCCGGCGGCGGCGCGAACGGCCGCTGCAGCGGCCCGCACCGAGACGCCGACGTCGTCGAATTCCATCGCCCGTCGGGCATAGACCACCGGCCCCGGACCGAAATGCGGCGCGAGGAGACGGGCTGCTCGCGCGGCGTTCTCGTCGCTCTCGGTTCGCCCGACCAGCGCGATGAGGTAGTTGCCGTGCATGCCCGAAAGCATCATCAACTCGTGGTTGCGCGCAGCTCGCCGAAGTACGTCGAGCGATCCCTCCACGTCGGAGATGGGTGCGTACCCGGCAATCACCGCGATCGGTGCTGCGTCGGACCAGCCGAGTGCCGAGATGCGAGAGGCCACGGACGGGTCCATCTCATCGCGCAGGATCGAATCGACTACGAGTGCCTCGAGTCGAGCGTCCCACGCACCGCGCGCCTCGGCGGCACGGGCGTAGACCTCAGCGGCGGAGAAAGCGATTTCCCTCGAATAGCGAAGCGTCGCTTCACGTGCCACAGATCTCTCGGGTTCGTCGATCAGTGCGTCGATCGCGGACTCCACGACCTCGATCGTCGTCCGCACGAGGGCGACGGTTTGCTCTAGCGAAATGATGCGCGCAAGTTCACGCGGCGCAGAACCGAACACGTCGGCGGTCAGTTGAGGTGACTCCCCGGGATCGGATCCCCAGTCCAAGAAGGCTGAAATACCGGCTTGCGCAACGAGGCCGACCCATGCCCGCTCATCGGCGGACAGTTGGCGGTACCACGGGTAGGTGTTTTCCATGCGCACCGTGGCGTCGGTGGCCAGGTCACCCGCGGCGGCTGTGAGTCGAGCGATGAAGGTGGGGTCGAGCGGATTGCTCACGTGCCTATCCGACTAACCGACGTTTACGCCTACGAGGCTGCCGACGAGATACGTCACCGCCGCAGCTCCGACACCCCACATGACCTGCCGTCCGGCGCTGAATACGACTCCGCGCCCGGACTGGTATCCGACGATGCCACCGACGGTGATCATCCCGACAACGGCCAGCACGATCGCGAGAACAAACGCCGGAACGCCCGAGAGCAGTGCGTAGGGGATGACAACAACCGAGGCGCCGATGGCAAAGGCGATGAAACTCGAGACGGCAGCCTTCCACGCCGAACCCAATTCGTCCGGATCCAAGCCGAGTTCCTCTCGGGCGAGGGTGTCCAGGGCTGTCTCCGGATCGGACATGATCCGCTCGGCGATCGCCTTGGCTTGCTCCCTCGGCAAGCCCTTGGCCCGGTAAATCAGTTCCAGCTCGAGGCGTTCTTCATCGGGCTTTTCCAACAATTCCCGGCGCTCAAGGTCGATCTCGCGCTTGAACAGATCGCGCTGACTTGCCATGGAGACGTATTCGCCGGCAGCCATCGAGAAGGCACCCGCGAGCAGGCCTGCGAGCCCGGCGAACAACACCACGGAGTTCTCGATCGCCCCGGCCAAGCTGGCGCCTGCGAAGCCCATGACCAGGGCCGTGTTCGAGACGAGGCCGTCGCTGACTCCGAACACCGCGGCACGGATCGTGCCGGACTTGTCGAGCTTGTGCCAGGGCTCACCTGACTCCGGTGCGATAGCGCGGTGCGGGAATTTCTCCGGCTTATCGCCCTTCAGTGTCCGAAAAACCTCGGCGTGCTCACGCTCGTCCGACGGCATGGTGGGCAGGGCTTCGGGTTCGTCGTCGTACATCCCGGCATCGGCGCCCTCGTTCTGCTCGAGGGTGTCCAAGACCGACACCAGGCCCATGGAGCGTGCGCGGCGAACGAGTTGCTCGTCGTCAGCCTCCAACGCCGTGGGAGCTGGAGGAATCTCGACTCCGTGCTCGACCAACTTCTTGATCCAGTGCTCGGCGTGCTTGTCTTCGACGTCGGCGAGTTCGAGAAGTGCCTCGCGTCGCTCGCCGTCGGTGGTTTCCGCCAGGGTCCGGTAGAGCAACGATGCATTTCGTTCTGCCTCGAGATACCGCAGGAAGCGGCGTGGATCGTTGGACACCGTGCTCCTTGTCTTCGTCAGTCGGATCGTGGTGGTGCCTCAGCCGGAACCCTCGGTGTTACCTGCATCCGCTGCCGATGGATCGTCGAGTTGGTACATCTTGATGGCTCGCGTGACGGTCGAAGGTTCCATCTCTCCCGATCGTGCCAGCATCGCCAGAGATTGCACGGTGATCGACTCGGCATCGACGAGGAAATGACGGCGAAGTGCCCCACGGGTGTCGGACAGACCCCAGCCGTCGGTGCCAAGGGACACGAATGGTTGGGGAACCCACTCGCGGATCTGGTCTTGCACAGCGCGCATCCAGTCCGAAACCGCCACAACAGGACCCTCGCGGCCGGACAGTTGCTCACTGATGAAGGAAACCCGAGGCTCAGACTCCGGATTCAGCATGTTGTGACGATCAGTGGCGAGCCCGTCGCGACGCAGCGTGTTCCAGCTCGTGACCGACCAGACGTCGGCGACGACGCCCCAATCCTGCGCGAGCAGTTCCTGTGCGCGCAGCGCCCAGTTGACCGCGACGCCACTGGCAAGGAGTTGAACGCGAGGACCGTCCCCGCTGCCCTCGTTGATGAGGTGCATACCGCGGACGATTCCCTCGACGTCGCAGTTCTCCGGCTCGGCGGGTTGGGGATAGGGCTCGTTGTACATGGTCAGGTAGTAGTAGACGTTCGGTGATCCACCGCGATGCTCGTCGAGCAGATCGAACTCGCTGTACTTCGCGTTGGGATCGGGCTCCCCGTACATCCGCTTTAGACCCGACTTCACGATGTGGCCGAGTTCGTAACCGAATGCAGGGTCATAGGCCACCACTGCGGGGTTGGTGCTGGCCAGCAATTGGCTGTGTCCGTCCTCGTGTTGGAGGCCCTCGCCGTTGAGCGTGGTCCGCCCGGCGGTGGCGCCGAGGACGAACCCGCGCGCCATTTGATCTCCGGCGGCCCAGAATCCGTCACCGGTGCGCTGGAAGCCGAACATCGAGTAGAAGATGTAGATCGGGATCATCGGAACGTCATGGGTGGAGTACGACGTTCCGACCGCGGTGAAGGACGCCACCGAACCGGCCTCGTTGATGCCTTCGTGCAGGATGCGGCCGGTCTCGGACTCCTTGTAGGACAGCATCAGTTCGCGATCGACCGACGTGTACTGCTGGCCGTGCGGGGAGTAGATCTTCAGCGTCGGGAACAGCGAATCCATGCCGAAGGTCCGAGCCTCGTCGGGGATGATCGGCACGAAGTGTGCGCCCATTCCCTCGTCCTTGATGAGGTCCTTCAGGAGTCGGACGAACGCCATCGTGGTGGCTACCGGCTGCTTGCCCGAGCCTCGCATGACGGCGTCGTAGGTCTCATCCGGTGGCTGGGGGAGCGGTTTCGATGAACGACGACGACTCGGCAGAAATCCTCCGAGCTCGCGTCGGCGCTCGAGCATGTACTGAATGGCCTCGTTATCCGGACCAGGGTTGTAGTAGGGCGGCAGGTACTCGTCGAGTTCGGAGTCGGCGATCGGAATGTGCAACCGGTCCCGGAACTCCTTGAGGTCTTCCACGGTGAGTTTCTTCATCTGATGCGTGGAGTTGCGTGCCTCGAAGTGCGATCCAAGGGTCCAACCCTTGATCGTCTTCGCCAAGATGACCGTCGGCTGACCCTTGACGTTCGTGGCAGCCTCGTACGCCGCATACATCTTTCGGTAGTCGTGGCCACCGCGTTGAAGTGACCAGATTTCGTCGTCGGACCACGTCTCGACGAGCTTTGCAGTGCGAGGATCGCGACCAAAGAAGTGATCGCGGATGAAGGCGCCGTTCTCGGCTTTGAAGGTCTGGAAGTCGCCGTCGTGGGTGTTGTTCATCAAGTTGACCAGGGCGCCATCGCGGTCGGCGGCTAGGAGTTCGTCCCACTTGCGTCCCCACACGACCTTGATGACGTTCCAACCGGCACCGCGGAACAGCGATTCCAATTCTTGAATGATCTTTCCGTTGCCCCGCACCGGTCCGTCGAGTCGCTGCAGGTTCGCGTTAACGACGAAGACCAGGTTGTCGAGTTCCTCGCGAGCGGCCAGAGACAAAGCACCGACCGCATCCACTTCATCGGTCTCACCGTCACCGAGGAAAGCCCAGACTTTCTGCTGCGAGGTATCGGCGAGCCCTCGGTGCTCGAGGTACTTGTTGAAGCGCGCCTGATAGATCGCGTTGAGTGGTCCAAGGCCCATCGAAACCGTCGGGAACTGCCAGAACCAGGGCATCAGCCGCGGATGTGGATACGACGGGAGACCACCGCCGGGGTGGGAGAGTTCTTGGCGGAAGCCGTCCATCTGCGACTCGGTCAGACGACCCTCGATGAACGCCCGGGCGTACATTCCCGGTGAAGCGTGGCCTTGGAAGAAGATCTGATCGGCGCCGCCTGGATGCTCGGGCCCCTTGAAGAAGTGGTTGAAGCCGACTTCGTAGAGCGTCGCAGAACTGGCGTAGGTGGAGATATGTCCACCGACGGAGATCCCTGGCCGCTGCGCGCGATGGACCATGATCGCGGCGTTCCAGCGGATCATCCGGCGGATCTCACGCTCGACGGCCTCGTCACCGGGGAACCAGGGTTCGCGCTCGGGTGGAATGGTGTTGATGTAGTCGGTGCTGCGAAGACTCGGCACGCCGACGTTCCGCTCGGCAGCTCGCCGCAGGAGCGAGAGCATCATGTACCGGGCCCGGTAGTTACCAGAGGCGTCGACGAGAGCGTCGAAGGAGTCGAGCCACTCGCCGGTCTCGTCGGGGTCAACGTCTACGTACTGCGTCGGCAAGCCGCCGGCGAGGGGAGCCGAGGAATCGCTCTCAGGGGCCATCGGTGTTCGCACCCGCTTTCGATATGACGGTCTAGCGGGGTCACCGCGAGGCCGAGTCATGTGTGGTTGTGCTCGTGTACTCCCATTCTCGCGCATCGCAGGACGCGCTCGCCACGCACCCTGCCGCGAAGATCCGGGCGGTCCGGGCGGTCCGCAAGCACGGCCTGGCAGTGAATCGCCCACGAGTTGGGGCGAACTGCTTGCGCAGCCCTGTGCCTTCCGGTGGACTAGGAGTACTCGAGGCGGTGCGCTGGGCGCCGCCGTGGCCGCGCAGGAGGAACCACGTGAGCGTGGAGGCCGGGTCGACCAACCCGGAAATAGACCCCGAAGAGGCACAGCAACGGGCTTCGGCCTTGCATCTTGAGTCGGGAATGACCGTCCAGGAACTGAACTGGGACGAAGATGCAGACCCGATCATCCGGGCGGGTATCGAGGAAATCATCGCCGGAGATTTGGTGGATGAGGACTACGACGACGTCGTCGATGCGGTTCTCATGTGGTGGCGCGACGACGACGGCGATCTGGTCGACGGCCTCGTGGACGCCATCGGACCCCTTGCCGATCACGGCGTTATCTGGCTGATGACCCCCAAGCCCGGTCGCGACGGTCACATCGAGTCCGAAGACATCGCCGACGCGGCCCCGACGGCGGGCTTGCAGCAAACCAGCACGATCAGCGCCGGCTCCCATTGGCAGGGGACTCGGCTGGTGGCCCCGCGCTCTAAGCGCTAGCGTCCTTCGGGGTCGCATCCGGCGGCCGTCATCGTCGGAAGGATCTCTATGGCCATCGAGGTAGGAACCACTGCTCCAGACTTCACTCTTCGAAATCAATTCGGTGAAGATGCTTCGCTGGCTGATTTTCGCGGGAAGAAGGTCGTGGTGATGTTCTACCCGTTCGCCTTCACCGGTATCTGCACCGGTGAGTTGTGCGAGATCCGCGACCGTCGGGCGGATTTTGACAACGACGATGCCGTCACGTTGAGCATCTCCTGTGACTCCCCGGCTACGTTGAAGGCGTTCGCCGATGCCGAGGGGCTGTCCCATCAGTTGTTGAGCGACTTCTGGCCGCACGGAGAGGTGTCGCGTGCGTACGGCGCCTTCTGGGAGGAGACGGGTTTCGCTACCCGAGCCACGTACGTCCTTGATCGGGATGGGGTTGTGCGGTGGTCGGTGGTCAACGGGCCCGGTGAGGCTCGCAACGCTGACGACTACGCCGCCGCGCTGGCCGACATCGCCTGAACGACTTCGCCTGAACCACTTCGCGCGTTCTCCACTCACGCGTCGCTGCCCCCCCGATTTCCGGGTCGCCCCGGGTGCCTGATGAGCGTGTTTTACGAGGGCGCGCCTCAGGGGAGTGGGTCTCGAGATGCGCGATGGCCGATTTGGTTGTGAACTATGGGCAACCGCGGGCGCGGGGGGCCCGAGACCCACGCGCCCGCGGTCTCTCATTCCCCCGATGTGGCTAGTTGCCGCCTTCTTCGTCGTCGACCCGCGCCTGATTGATCTGCTCCATGTGGGACACGATTCCCCCGATGAGTGCGATTTGTGCGGTGCGTTCGGCTTCGCGAACCGCCTGGTGGGCGGCTGTTCGTCCGATGGTGCGCGTGGGATCGTCGGCGGCCATGTTTGCTGCGGTGGCGGCAATCAAATCGGCGAGAGGAGATAACGCGCCCTGCGGTATCGCGCTTGTCGAACCCGAAGGACTTGCCGACGCGCGTCGGAGGTCGGAGGCAAGTGAAAGCGCGCGGGTCGACATCACCTGGCATGCGTCGACTTCGCTTTGCACGGCGGTCATGTCCGCTTGAGTGATGCGAAAGTTCCAGCGCCTGTTCTTCTTCAGATCCTCCAGCCCAGCGGCGAGTCCGAGCACCTGGTTTCGAAGTTCGACGGCCTCGTCGAACCAGCCTCGGACTTGCTCGGCGCTTGGTTCGTCGCGTAACTCCGCCGCGATCCGCTCCAGCAGTTGGCCGAGTTGCTCTTGAATCGAATCCGCGGTGTCTTCGAGTGTTCGGGTCGCCTTGGTGGGAGATGCGACGAAACTGGCGACAATCGCGAATGCAGCGCCGATGACGATACCGAGGAATCGTTCGACAGCCAGTTCGGTTGTCAGATTGGTCCCGATGACCAATATGACGGTTACCGCGAGTGCGGATGCGACCAGTGGTGATTCATCGGGACTCGCAACGTGCAACAGTCGAGCGACGACAAAGCACAAGGCGACGAGCACGATGATCGTTAGGGCGCTACTGCCGATCACCGAGACGATGCCCAATGCAACGGCGGCGCCGAGGAGAGCCCCTATTACCTGGATGAAGGCTCCTTTGGTTGCCTGATGGAAACTCGCTTGAGTAGCGACGACGGCGGTGATGGCTGCAGGAACCGCGCTAGCGAACGGCAAGGCCTGAGCGACGATGTATGACAAGAACGCGGCCAGTGACGTTGCGACGGCGATGCGCGTATAGGACCGGTCGATCCGCGCCGCGCGCTTTCGTAAGCGTTCGCCTCTCACATTGAAAGTATGGACCCGCCGGTGCCTCCGTGGGCCATGGTCTCGGCTTCTTGGGGATCGTGGGTCACGTGGACGGCGGGAATATCGGCTCGTTGAACCACGCCGAGGACGTCGTCGGTCAGCCGAGCTCGTAGGGGGGCGTCGAGGGCGCTGAAGGGCTCGTCTAGGCACAACACGGCCGGATCGGAAGCCAGTGCGCGCGCGAGCGAGACCCGTTGAGCCTGTCCACCGCTGAGTTGATCGATCGATCGGTGACCGAGATCGGCGAGATCCACCCAGTCCAGAAGTTCGTCCGCCTTGGCGCGAGCGTCGGCTTTGGACATGCCCGAACGCCGCGGGCCGTAGGCGACGTTGTCTCGAACGGTCATGGTCGGGAACAGCAGCGGTTCCTGGAAAACCATTGCCACCTTGCGCTCGTGCGTGGGGCGTCGGGTGACGTCAATGCCATCGATAAGGACGTGTCCGCCGAGAGTGGGGGTTATGCCGGCGATCGTGGATAACAGCGTCGACTTTCCGCATCCGCTCGGGCCCACCACCGCGAGAACACTCCCGGCGGCGACGGTGAACGTGAAGGGTGCGTGGAGACGGCTCTGGTAGCCGATCACCAGATCGCGACATTCGAGTGTCCGGGCGTTCATGCGCGTCTGCCCCCGCGATCGACCGCTGCCACGAGGGTCGTGGTCATGATGACTAACACGACGGCCATAGCCGCGGCCACACCGAACGATGCTTCGCCGGGTCGTCCGAGGAGTCGCGCGATCACAAGCGGCACGGTAGGCCCGTCGGCGCGCGCGAGGAAGGACGCTGCCCCGAACTCGCCCAGGGACACTGCGCATGCGAGGCCACCGGCGGCGATCATCACGGCGCGCAATGTCGGTCCGTAGCCGGTCCACCAGGCCCGCGACGGACGCGCTCCGAGTGTGGCTGCCACGGTGACGAGCCGAGGATCGGTCGAACGCAGTGTCGGCGTTGCGACGGCGACTACGAGCGGTACTGCGATCAGCGCATGGGCCATCGGTACGAGTAATCCGGTTGCCCGCAGGTCTACCGGCGGTCGACCGTAGGCCAAGAGTGTGCCGAGCCCCAAGGTCGCCGCCGAGATGCCCAAGGGCAGCGCTGTGGCGAGGGCGAACGCCCGCCCGAGTCGATGTGCGAGGACCGATATCGCAGCCAGGCCGCCGACGACGGCTGCCAAAAGACCTGTGACCACCGCATAGGTCAACGACCGCCCCATAGCAGCCAGCGGCGATCCGATTCGAGTGCTGCCTGCATCGATTGTTTCCGCTCCGAAGAGGACGGCCCACCACGTACTGGTTAGTCCGGTCGAGGAATTGATCGACGCCCACACCAAGGATGTGACCGGAGCTAACACGATCACCAGCGTTGCTGCGACGATGAACGCCACCGCCCAACGGGCGCTGCCTGTGGGCCTGCGGAGACGAAAGGTGCGCAAAGCGCCGCCGGCGACAGCGTTGCGCTGGCGCGCCGCCCACAGCAGGACCGCCCCCACGACAACGGCCTGGATTGCTGCGCTGACCGCGGCGCCGTTGAAGTCCAAAAGGATCGATGTCTGACGCAAAACGAGGGCTTCGAGGGTGCGGGTACTCGAGTCACCGAGCAGGAGAATGATTCCCAACGAGGTGAACGAGAAGACGAAGACGATTGCGGCGGCCGATGCGATCGATGGCCCAAGTGCCGGCAACGTCACCGTTCGAAACGCGGTCCAGCGGGTGGCACCGAGAGTTCGCGCGGCGACTTCGAGACGTGCATCGATGGTGGACCATCGCGCACCGATGACCCTGACAACAACGGCCATGTTCAGGTAGGCATGCGCGAGGATCACGATCACGAATCCCGAGCCGAGGCTGGAACCCAGAAGGGCTCGGAAGGCCAGTGCCACCACGACGGTGGGCAACACGAAGGGCACGGTCGCCAATGCGAGGGCCCAGCGCCGCCCCGGGAATCGGTAGCGAGTCAGTACGTTGGCCATCGGCAGTCCGATAATCAGCGCCAGCGCCGTACTGGTGAGCGCCTGCGCCGTCGCTAACCCGGCCACCCGCCACGGGAGCGGGTCCACCAGGTAGTTGAGAGTCCCGGGTGTCACCACTCGAGCGAGCAGTGAAATCAGGGGAACAAGCAGGAAGGCGACTATGAATGCAGCCGGGGCGAGCCACGCCCAACGCAGCCACCCCGGTGCCGTCATCGATTTCTCCGTGCTGTCATCGCAAGGCAACGCACCTAGCGACCCATCACCGAACCCCACTCACCAAGGAGATCGTTGACGTTCTGTGCGATGAAGTCCGATGGCAACTGCTCGGCGTCGTCGATCTGCGGAGCGAATTCCTCGAACACGTCCGGTAACGAGATCCCGTCACGTGCCGGGAAGACGAACATGTTCATGGGAATGTCCGCCTGAACTTCGGGTGAAAGCAGCCAGTCGATCACTTGCTGCGCCCCTTCGATTTCATCGGAGCCGGAGAGGATGCCGGCATACTCGACCTGGCGGTAGCAGCCATCGGTCATCACCGACGTGGATGGAGTCTTCGGGGGCTCACCCTCGGCGTACACGATTTCCGCAGGTGGACTCGTGGCGTAGGAGACCACGATCGGACGATCTCCACCGCCGCCAAAGGTGAAGTCTCCGTAGTAGGCGTCACTCCAGGATCCGGCGACCTTCACTCCGTTGTCCAAAAGTCGTTGCCAGTAGTCGGTCCAGCCCTCGTCGTACCGGGAAACCGTCGAGAGCAGGAAAGCAAGGCCGGGCGAGGACGTCCCTGGATCTTCAACCACGAGCAGATCCGCGTATTGAGGATCGGCGAGGTCGTCGAGGGTGGTCGGGGGAGCGATGCCCTCTGCCTCGAACCAGGTGTCGTCGATATTGATGCATACGTCACCGAAATCGATGGGTGTGACGCGTCCATCGAAGGTCTGATCGGCGAGCTCAGCCCGCAGAGCATCGGCGCCCGAGGCCGTGTAGGGCTCGAACACCTCTGCCTCGAGAGCACGCGTCACCAAGGTGTTGTCCACGCCGAAGATGACATCGGCGGTGGGCGCTCCTGCGGCGAGGATCGCACCGGCGACCATCGATCCGGCATCACCACCGGATACCAGTTCGAGTGTGATGCCGCTGGATTCCTCGAAGTCGGATATCACGTCCTCGCTCAGCGCGAAGGAATCGTGTGTGAGCAGTTGAACGGTTACCGGCTCGCTTGCGTTGCTTGTTGCTGACGATTCGCCGGATCCTTCGCTAGAACTCGTCGATGAGTCGGAACTACAGGCGCTCAGTACGAGCATGGATGCGGACAGGGCAGCGATTGCTGCCACGGGAATGAGCTTCATATGTCCTCCCTAGCGCTGGAATTACCCAGATCAGGTTCTGTGGGTCGGCAGACGCGTCTGCCCTCTCAGCCCGCCGCTTGCGCGCGTGCGCCCCTTGCCCTTTGCTATTCGGTTGTTGCTCCGAACTCTATCTCCTCGTTCGGCAATTGCTCCTCGCGTCGGTTCCTAGCGTTGGTACCGCACTGCCGTCCATGCTCCAGATTCGGCACTGGACCGAATCGCGTCGGCAACGCAGGCTCCGTAGTAGCCATCGAGGAAGGTTGGGTACGCCGGTGCAGT
>Ga0181590_10003593_pt1 | contig 12953 bp, 17 predicted proteins | sample 071ome_34_FD_132446 | JGI IMG/M metagenome (GOLD analysis project Ga0181590, IMG submission 132446) | Coastal salt marsh microbial communities from the Groves Creek Marsh, Skidaway Island, Georgia - 071411BT metaG (megahit assembly) | ecosystem: Environmental > Aquatic > Marine > Intertidal... | reverse complement strand
GAACTATATAACAAGCTAGAAGAACTTAGCAACTAAGAAAGTGGTTATACATTGGCTGGAAAACACATCTCCTATTCGGAGTGGAAGAACTGGGTTATTTGCCCATACTACCACAAACTTACCTACATTGATAAAGTCAAGCAGTTTGAAGGAAATATTTATACTGCTTTTGGAAAGGCTTTACATACCCTATGTGAGGAAACTCTCACAAAGACTGAGCAGTATAGGTCTCAGGAAAAGATCACTACCCTGCTTAAGGAGCAGTTTGTAAAAGAACTCAAAGCCCTGCCGGCTGAAGAACAGCAACGAGCAGTTAATGAGTTTGATTTACAGCAGTGGAAGCAGCACGGCATTGAAATCATTCCCGACTTGTTTAGAACTCTCACAGAGAAGTTCGGCAAACTTGGTGAGGATTGGAATGTCTTGGCTGCCGAGGAGCAACTCTATGAGCCTATCACAGAATTTACGGAAGCAGACAAAAAATTTAAAGGTTTTATTGACCTTGTGGTTCACACTAAAAAAGATGAGAAAGTACATCTCATTGACTGGAAGACTTGTTCGTGGGGCTGGAAACCTCAAAAGAAAAGCGACAAAACCCTAGCATATCAACTGGTTTTCTACAAGCACTTCTACGCTCAGAAGTATGAAGTTGAACCTAAAGATATTGAATGTCATTTTGTTCTCCTTAAAAGAACAGCAAAACCAGGGAAAAAAGTAGAGTTTGTAAGAGTGACGGCAGCAAAGAAAAGAACTAGCGACGCTATGAAATCTTTGACTACAGCCCTATACAACATTACAAAAGAACGATATATTAAGAACAGAAATTCGTGCGTAGAGTGTAAACAGCGCCCTGGCGTGTGTGAATTCTATAGGACGGAATATTGCAAATGAGGTATTAAAATTGGATAAAAAAATTACAGTTCTAACACTTAGCGATCATCCGCTTTTACCTTCTGGTGTCGGAACACAGACAAAATATGTAATTGAGGCACTTCTCCGTAGTGGGAAGTTTAATATTATCTCTCTTGGTGGCGCTGTTAAGCACCAAGATTACACCCCACAAAAGATAGAAGGATATCCAGGTTTTTGGGAAATCTTCCCAGTAGATGGTTATGGAAATGCTCAAGTTGTCAATGCATTTATAGAAGACAGGAAACCAGATATTCTATATTTTATGACCGACCCTCGTTTTTATGAGTGGTTGTGGGCAATAGATGATAGTATCAGGGAAAACATCCCAATGGTATATTATCACGTGTGGGATAACTATCCTTATCCAAAGTTTAATCAACGATACTACGAATCAAACGATGTCATTGCATCTATTTCAAAAGTAACGAGCGACATTGTTCGTACTGTAGCTCCAACTGTAGAAGAACACTATGTTCCACATGCTGTTGATTCTAAAATCTTTAACAAAAAGTCAGAAGCTGAAATTGAGAAACTTCTTAAAGCAAATAAGCCTCTCAAGGATCGGTTCGTATTTTTCTGGAATAATAGAAATGCCAGAAGAAAACAAACAGGAAGTCTTATTTATTGGTTTAGGGACTTTTTAGAACTAGAGGAAGTTGAACGTGACAAAGTATGCTTGTTCTTGCACACAGATCCAAACGACCCTCATGGACAACCAGTTCAATACCTTGTTGATGATCTAGGTTTTAATGAGGGAGAGGTGGTATTATCCACTAATAAACTCCCAGCAGAGCAGATGAGCCTGTTGTATAACTTGGCTGATTGCACTGTTAATATTTCAGATGCCGAAGGTTTTGGACTGGCTACTTTAGAGTCTCTGTCTTGCGGAACACCAATCATAGTAAATATGACAGGCGGACTACAGGAACAAGTTACAAATGGTGAAGAATGGTTTGGTATCGGTATTGAGCCTGCATCAAAAGCCGTTATTGGATCACAAAATGTTCCATACATTCACGAAGATCGTATCTCCAAAGAAGATTTCATAAATGCTTTGTTGCAAATGTATAGTAAGACCCCAGAAGAAAGACAAAAGCTCGGCGAGCTAGGACAGAAGCACGTTCAAGAAAACTACAGCTTTGAAACTTTTGGGAAGCAGTGGGTAGATTTGATGACAAGTGTTCATGAGAATCATGGATCTTGGGAAACAAGAAAACATAAAAACATTAGGGTAGAACAACTATGAGCAAGCCAAGAGTATTATTAGTAGGATCAGTTTGTAACTTATCGGGGTATAGTGAGCACGCTAGAACTCTTTTGGATTCCCTGATCGAGATGCAGGACACTATTGATTTGTATGTCCAGAATACTCAATGGGCTGCTTCAACTACAAGCAGTAAGTATTTTGAGAAGTATAAAGATCTAATAGTTAAAACAAACGCCCTCTTTAACTCCCGAAAAGACCCAGAAGGAAGAGTCAATGTCGCTGGATTGTTTGATGCTACATATCAGGTGAGACCACCGAACGAGTTTCAGAAAATGTCAGAGAACGATGTCGGTGTAACAGCCGCACTAGAAACAACATTTGCCCCGCCAGAATGGGTCTCTAAATGTAATCTAATGAAGCATGTTCTAGTGGTCTCAGAGCACGCTAAGAAGAATCTAAAGAATACAAAAGATCAAAACGGACAAGGTATCTCCACACCAATCACGGTGATTCCATTCGGGTTCAATAGTTCAATTGAAATGTTGGACATTTATGAAGATATGGATATCACAACAGATTTCAACTTTCTTACAGTCTGCCAAATGGCACCAAGAAAAAACTTTGAGAATATGCTCAAGTGGTTTGTTCAAGAGTTCAAGGACGACGAGAAGGTAGGACTCTTTGTAAAGACACACCTCCAGAATAATAGCACGTTAGATTTTCACGCTGTCAGGGCTAGAGTAAATCATATCCTTGATGCAGTCTCAAAGGAAAGAAAGTGTAAGGTTTATCTTATTCATGGGAATCTTACTGAGCAGCAGATGGCTTCTCTATATAACTCAAAATACGTTGATTGTTATATTTCGGCTACCCACGGCGAAGGGTTCGGCATTCCATTATTTAATGCTGCCTGTAATAGTATTCCAATCATTACTACAAACTGGTCAGGGCATCTTGACTTTCTCAGGGCACCTGTGCAAGTTAGGAAAAGAAAGAAAATCATAAGCCACTTCCTAAAAGTTGATTTCGATATCGACAAGGTAAAGCAACAACACTTGATGCCAGGGCTAATCACAGAAGATTGCCTATGGGCTTATCCAAAGGAAGAGTCTTTTAAAAAGAACTTAAGGTTCATAAGAAAAAATAAGACTTCATGCCTAGAAGATAGTAAGAACTTGTCACTACACTTGAGAGAAAAGTTTAGCTTAGAAAATATTAATAAGCAATATCAAGAGTTTATTGCTAAAGATATTCAAAATATCGCTTGGTCATCTTCTGTTATGAAGGAAGTCGTAAGTGTCTAACACACAATATGACATAATATTTGTAGCAGATTTCTTCACAAATGAAATCCCTAATGGTGGTGGTGAAGTTTGCAACGAAGAGTTGATAAATCTTTTACGTAAAGATAACAGTGTATTGAAGTTACACTCTTATAAATTATCTGATAGTTTTTTAAAGGCACACCCTGATAGTTTATATATTTTAGCTGGTTTTTTACTTGCTCCAAAAGAATCACTCTCAAGTTTGGAGAATATGAAGTATGTCATATATGAGCACGATCACAAGTATCTACTGAACAGGAACCCTGCTGCTTTTAAAGAATATGTTTCTCCAAAGGAGAACATTGTATTTGAGAGTTTGTATCAAAACGCAAACTTGGTTGTTTGTCAGTCCAAGCTTCATCAAGAAATAATAAGCAAGAACCTACCAAATCTATCAAATCTTTACAACGCTGGGTGCTCCCTTTGGGGAGAACAAATAGAAAAGTTCAACCAGGCATCTAAAGATAATCAACAGCGTAAATCAAGAACAGCCATTTTAAGAAGTAATCAAATAAACAAGGGTCAGGATCTAGCACAGGAATACTGCCATAACTCAGGAATACAGTATGACTTAGTTTCTGCTAGAAACTCTGTTGAGTTATATAAAGTATTATCTGGGTATGAGACTTTAGTATTCTTACCGAGAACACCAGAGACATTTTCCAGGGTTTTTCTGGAAGCTAAGCTTGCTGGCTGCAAAGTTATAACAAATAACTTGATTGGTGCTTTGTCAGAAAAATATGACTGGAGTTCTAGGGAAAGCATCTTAGACAAATTGAGACAAAAGGAAGCTGAACTCGTTGAGATGATAAGTTCTTTATTCACTTCCTCAAAAGATACACAGCCAAGGAAAAAAGAAGTAACCACCAAAAAGCAGCCAAAGATTTCTATTATAACATCCATCTTCAAGGGAGAAGATTACATAGAAAAGTTTCTTGAGGAGATGACAAAGCAGCAAAACTTTTCCGAGTGTGAAATGATCTTAGTGGATTGTAATAAGCAGCCAGGCTTTGAAAAAGAGGTAATAGAAAGATATCAAAAGTATTTTTCTAACTTAAGGTATCACCATCTTGAGGAGGATCCTGGAGTGTATGGTGCTTGGAACTATGGGATTAAAAACTCAAAAGGCAAGTATATTACAAATGCAAACCTAGATGATTTCCGATCTTATGAGCAGCTTAAAGTTTTGTCAGAGATGCTTGATAAGAATAAGGACATTGATCTTGTGTATCATCCCTTTATTCAGACCGACAAGCAAGAAGATACTTTCTATACAACTCTTTATAGGAAGACATATGAGAGTTATGATTTTTCTCCAAAAATGATGATCAAGTGCCTACCAGGATGTATGCCACTGTGGCGAAGATCCCTACATGATAAAAATGGATACTTTGAAGAAAAGTATAAACATGCTGGAGATTGGGAGTTTTGGCTAAGGTGCGTTCAATCTGGCAGTAAGTTTATGCGAAACAAAAAGGTGATGGGGTGTTATTATTTTAACCCTGAGGGTTTGAGTACTGCTGTTTCTAATAATCAAACAAAACATGCTGAAGAAATAGAAGTCTTCAACAAATATAGGGAAGTTATAAATGGAAAAAGCAACTAAGTTAGTTGAATATTACAAAGACGACAGAGGACAGTCCATAATCGGTCCTTCTACGGCAACCATCTTCTATGGTCAATGTGGGGAGGACTTGGAGGTCTATGTTGATTTTATAGCTAAAAATAAAGAAGTATTCAGAAACAATGGAACATATATTGAGGTCGGCGGCAGTGATGGAGTTAAGTTCTCAAACACTAAGTTCTTTGAAGACGATCTAGGTTTCACAGGGGCACTGATCGAACCCGTCCCAGAGTTTTTTAGTATGTTGCAGAAAACAAGACCAAACAACAGTCTTCACAACTGCATTGTATCGGAATCAGAGGAGCCGCAGGATTTCTTAGTATCAAAAGGACCAGGTGGAGGTTGGGTTTCTGGCATGGAAAAGACAATGTCAGAAAAGAATAAACTCTCCTGGCATGGTCAAAACAGTTCCCTGATAAAAATCCAGACAGATAAGATCTCATCCATTGTAAAGAAATCAGGTTTAAAGTATGTTGATTTGTTCTTCATAGATGTTGAGGGTGCTGAAAAAGAAGTACTTGAAACAGTAGATTTCAGTATTCCAATCTACGTTATTGTTATCGAACTAGACGGAACAAATGAAGAAAAAGACAATGAGTGTAGAGAAATATTAGAACAAAACGGATTCACTTTTCACAAGAAATGTGCTCTGTCGGATATCTGGTACAACGAAAACTATTTTGATGTTAGAGGCAGATAACATGAAGAAGGTCATAGCTTTTAGTTTGTGGGGCGATAATAAGAAATACACCATCGGAGCCATTGAAAATGCCAGGCTCGCTCAAGAGCATTACCCAGGGTGGGTTTGTCGATACTACCTTGGCAAATCTGTTCCTGATGACATTGTTAAACAACTAGATGATTTTCAAAATACAGAGGTTATCCTAATGGACGAAGACGGTGACTGGACAGGTATGTTTTGGAGATTTTATGCTGCTAGTGATCCTGATGTATCAATCATGATATCTAGAGATTGCGATTCAAGACTTGGGAATCGTGAGAGAATGGCGGTTGAAGAGTGGGAACATAGTAATAAAAGTTTCCATATAATGCGAGACCACCCATATCATGGAACTGAAATACTTGGCGGCATGTGGGGGTGTAAGAAGCCATTGTTGAGTAATATGGTTTCCCTGATAGAAGATTATAAAAGAATCGGCAACTTTTGGCAAGTTGATCAAAACTTTCTTAGAGAAAGTATCTACCCAGTTGTAAGCCAGGATAGCATGGTTCATGATGAGTTCTTTCAAAAGCTTCCATTTCCAACCAAGAGAAACGGCTTAGAATTTGTTGGGCAAGTATTCGATGAAGAAAACAATACAGTTGTAGAACACCTAGAACCTCTAAAGAAAGTCTTAGGCATTAGATAATGAACATTTTAATAATCCAAGAAAATGGAAGACATGAGGCTAATCGACACTTTAGGGAGTGCTTCTCTATGCAAAGGGCTCTTGAGAGGCTTGGGCATCATGTTGTTGTGTGGGGACTAGGGCACGAAAACTTTGAAGACAAACAGATACCACTTAAGAAATATGACATCATATTGAACCTTGAAAACTATGATTTGAATGGATGGCTGCCTGACCTTTCCAATAATGATTCTTTCAAGATGTTGTGGAGCATAGATGCTCATTGTAGAGGTCTTAAACCATACCTCAATACTTTTGAAAAGGGAAAATATGATGTAATCCTGCAATCTACAAAAGATTTCTTAACTGATAAGAGTGTTTGGTTTCCCAACTGTTTTGATAGCACATTGATAAAGCCAAATAATCTAGAGAAAACAAAAGATATCGGATTTTGTGGATCAATGCTCAATAGAGAGCCGATTTTAAACATGTTGAATCAAGTATGCGGACTTGAACCAGATATCTGGGTCATTGGTCAAGAAATGGTAGATAAAGTTAATTCTTATTGGATACATTTCAACATCAATCTTGCAAATGATATTAATTATAGAAGTTTTGAGACAATCGGTTGTTCAACAGTTTTACTAACAAACTATAATCGTCAGTACGAGGAACTTGGGTTTGTGGATGAAAAGAACTACTTGTCATATGATTCAGTAGAGTCTCTAACGTATAAAATAAATAAATACTTAAAAAACTATGATAAGTTAAGTAAAATAGCAAAAGAAGGATATAGACTATCAAAAAAGCATGACTATGACACAAGAGTCCTAGATTTGATAAATGTTTATAAATACAGATTATGAAAAATGAGATAACAATACATCATCACCTTGGACTTGGGGATACGATTGAATGTAATGGTATAGTAAGATATTACGCCGAGAAATATGACAAGGTTCATGTATTCTCGAAGGAAAGAAATTATAATATGATATCCTATATGTATAGGGATAATCAAAATATTGTGGTACACAAGGTCCCAGAAAATAATGAATATGCTGGAGTTTCTAAGTTTTTAGAAAACTTTGAAGGTTCTGTTCTTGTTCCCGGCCACCAAAATTACTTTAGAAAAGATGGTTGGGGACCTGGCGAAACTTTTTATCACTTAGCAAATGTACCTTGGGAGTGCAGAAATAGTAAGTTCTTCTTTGAGAGAGATCTAAAAAAAGAACAAGAAGTATGCGATCTGATAAACCCAGATAAAGAAAGATACATATTTGTTCATGATGACCCTTCAAGAGGTTTTAATCTGAACATAGATACCCCGTATAAAATTATCAAAAATAATCCTTCTGTGAACATGTTTAATATTGTAAAACTTTTGGAAGAAGCTGAAGAGATACACTGTATGTCAAGTAGTATTCTTTGTTTGATAGATTGTCTATCAACAAGCGTGAAGTTTCCTAAATTATATCTTCATTATAATATACGAAAGGTAGAACTAGGTCCAAAAAGTTTATTTGGAGATTGGGAGTATGTTTTTTAAAGATCCTGAGACAATACTAATAACAAGCTTGAATATTGATATATTGAAAAGCTTTATTAATAACTTGGGTAATTCAAGAAACACATTTAGATATTTTGAAAATAGAGATATTGGATGTATAAACAACCATTTAGTGACTTTGTTGCACCTGGAGGATGGGCAACCTGTTTGCTATGGACATCTTGATAAAGAGGGTAGGGATGTCTGGCTCGGCATATGTGTAATAGAGAAAAGAACAGGACTTGGTCTCGGCAAAAAAATGATGCACAGGTTAACAAAATACGCAACAGATAATAATATTAATAATATAAAGCTATCCGTAGATAAAGGTAATATAAAAGCTATCTCTCTATACGAAAATTTTGGTTTCAAGATGACGAGAGATGGTAAAGATAAAATCTTTATGGATTTGAACATAGGAGAAAGAAATGGCTGACACTCTAGGTGGACTCATTGATAAGTTAATCACAATCGATATGAAGATGTGGAATAACCAAGAATTTCTTTATGAAGTAAGAAGATTGACTTTTGAAGAGTTTCAACAAAACCATACCGAAACAGAAGAAAAAAGAGAAGCCCTATTTGAGTCAATCAAGAAATGTTGCGACCTAAATGTTCAGAGAAATCAATTAATTGATGAAGTGGATGAAAAGGTTGTAGAAATAATCAAAGCCTCAACTTCTGGTGAAGAATTAGACGATGGAAAGTTCATCCAGCGCAAGCACAAGACTTATTAATGGAGAAAGAAATAATGAGTCAGTTTAAAGTCGTAGATACAGTTTCAAGTGAGGTGTGGAATAATGCACAAGCACATGAGTCAGCCCACTGGAATGGAATGAAAGATGGCGATGATTGGAATAATTGGTGGAAAGAAAAATTTGATAATTATTCTTTTCTGAATAGTGAAAAAGAAACCAATACTGTTCTAGAGATTGGCTGTGGACCTTGGGCTAAAAATTTAGAATTTGTTTTAGGGGCAATTAATAATATCCCACAAAATATTATCTTAGAAGATCCTTTGTTGCAGGAGTATTTGAATCAAGGGATGTCGGTGACTAGGTATCAAAATTTCAACGCTGGGACCACAACACGAATGATTTCAAAACCATTTGAAGAGTGCGATGGTCAAATTATTGAACCTGGTAGTGTTGATATTGCCTTGTGTAATAACGTTTTAGACCATGTATACGATGCTGCTAAGATTTTTGATAATATCTACAACTGTCTTAAGGTCGGAGGAGTATTTGTTTTTGGTCAAGATCTGAAGAATGAAACAGATAAAATGGTCTATGATCCAATGCATCCAATCATGTTAGACCATGAGTATATTGATCAAAAGCTTGAGGGCAGATATAATAGTATGTTTAAGAAGATTCTTTCAAGAGAAGAAGGGAGAAATCCACCGTATCACTATGGTACGTATCTATATGCTGGAAGAAAATTATGATACAAATATACAAACCGTATATTTCAAAAAGGACAAAAGAGTTTGTCAATGATGCTGTTGAATCATCTTGGATTTCATCATCTGGAAGATATAAGCATTTATCTTGCGAATTTTTAAAAGACAAACTAAATGTTAGAAATGTGCTTCTAACGAGTAATGGAACTACAGCTACACATTTAGTAGCAAAATCTCTTTTATATAAGCATCCTGATATAGACACAATTCTTGTTCCTAATAATGTTTATGTTGCTGCATGGAACTCTTTTGTTTACGATAGAAAGTTAAATCTTGTACCAGTCAAGGCAGATCTAGATACTTGGAATTATGATCTTAAAGATTTAGCAAAAAAAATACATTCAACAAAACAAAGAATTGCTGTTCTTGTGGTACCTAATTTAGGAAATATAATCAACCTTCCAAAACTTATGAGACAGTATCCTGATGTTGTTTTTCTCGAAGACAATTGTGAAGGACTGTTTGGGACATATGAAGGAACATATTCAGGAACAGCATCTCTTGCCTCATCACTTTCATTTTATGGAAACAAAACAATTACGAGCGGAGAAGGTGGAGCAGTTCTCACAAACAATGATGACTTGTATATGTACTTGGAAAAAATACATGGACAAGGACAATCAGAAAAACAAAGATATGTGCATGATGTCCTGGGATATAATTATCGTATGACAAATGTTGCTGCGGCTATACTCTATGGTCAGCTTCTTGATTCTCAAGAAATTATAGAGAAGAAAGAAGAACTATTTGATTTTTATCTTAACAATATAAAAAATATTGATGGAATTGAAGTTCAAAAGATAGAAGATGATACGACACATTCAAAATGGATGATGGGCGTAAAGACAAATTTAGAATATGAAAAAGTTAAAGATTTCTTAACTATCAATGGTATAGAAACAAGACCTATGTTCTATCCGATGTCTGTACATAAGCATTTAAAAAGATTCTCAATACCAGAAGAAGAAAAAGAAGCTATATTACTGAATAGAAATTGTTTTATGATTCCATCACATCCAGAAGTCTCTAAAGAAGATAGACAGCATATTATTCAGACATTACAAAAACTAACAAAACTGAATAATTAAGGTAAGTAAAGAAATGAAAACAGCTTTCATAACAGGTATAACAGGTCAAGACGGCTCATACCTAGCAGAATTTTTACTTGATAAAGGGTATCTTGTCGTGGGTGCCAAGAGACGAACCTCTCTGATTTGTACAGAGAGAATAGATCATTTATATGATAATCCAAATTTTAAAATGGAGTATTTTGATTTAAACGATTCAGGGTGCATGTATCGTCTTTTGAAGCAATATGAGCCTGATGAGTTTTATAACTTGGCAGCACAATCGCACGTTAGGGTATCGTTTGATATACCTGAGAACACAGTTGATGGAATTGCAATGGGGACTCTGAGGCTCCTTGAGGCAATAAGAACAGTATCGCCTAATACTAAGTTATATCAGGCATCATCTTCAGAAATGTTTGGAGATAATCCTGAATTACCTCAAAGTGAAAAAACTGCTTTGCAGCCTGCTTCTCCATATGCTTGTGCCAAAGTTTTTGCCCATAATCTAATAAGGAATTATCGTGAGAGTTATGGGATCTTTGCTTGTAGTGGTATCTTATTTAATCATGAGTCCCCACGTCGTGGCGAGACTTTTGTTACCAGAAAGATTACTTTAGCCGCTGCCCGAATAAGATTAGGACTCCAGGATAAGTTGCACTTAGGTAATCTATACGCAAAACGAGACTGGGGTTTTGCTGGTGATTATGTCAGGGCAATGTGGATGATGTTACAACAAGAAACCCCAGATGATTTTGTTATTGCTACAGGGGAATCTTATAGTGTTGAGGATTTTTTAAATTCAGTCTTTGACCAGGCTGGGCTTGATGTAGGAAAACATGTAGAGATCAACGAGAGGTTGATGCGTCCTCATGAGGTTCCACACCTGCTTGGAGACCCGTCAAAGGCAAAGAGTATTTTAGGATGGAAACCAGAAGTTAATTTTTCTGGTTTATCAAAATTAATGTTTGAGGCAGACCTCAAGAAAGTAATAGGAGAAACGAAATGAAACTTTCAGACCAAGCAGTGGGCGCACTTTTGATGACACTACAAAAGTGCCTAGCAGAACAAACAGACATTACAGAACTTCTATCGGACTGGAACCTAGAAGTACAGAACGATGAAATTGTTGTAACCAACCCACCTTCAGTCAAAACAGCAACTGAATAATGCCTCTGTACGTCTACGACTGTCTAGACTGTAAAGAACAAGTAAGCATACGGCACGCATATAACGCCAAAGGGGTGGAGTGTACCAACTGTAAATCACAGAACATACAGAAAAACCTTTCCAACGTTTTACAAGTAACAAAGAAATGCTATAATACCAAAGAGAAAACAGGAAGTCAAGTAGAAAAAGCAATCCAAGAAGGCAAACAAGAATTAGAAGCCTACAAGAAGCAAAAAAAGAACCGGGTTTATAAGAAAAAATGATTACCACAACGCTTTTAACGATCGCTTTAATATCCTCAATGGTTGTTAATATTGTTTTTGTTTGGTATACCCGCAATCTCTTAAGTTATTTGGAAATGACGAACGAAGAGACAAGAACCGTCTTGGAATCTATTGCTGAGTATGAAGCACATTTAACTGACGTTTATGGGCGTGAACTTTTCTACGGTGACTCTACATTGGAAAAACTTTTGATGCACACCAGTAATCTTGCTGACGAAGTCCAAGAATATCTCAAAGCCAATGAGGATCTTACTAGAACAGAAACAGAGACTGAAAATGCCTAGGAAAAAGAAAAAGAACAATTACTACTTTACGGAAGTAACAGAACAGGCAATTGTAGATTACTGCAACACAGATAGTTTATCACAGAGAACTAAACTTTACGTGGAACATATCCAACCTGCCTTTGATGAACTCGTAGATAAAATTGTTTATACTTATAAGTTTACGTCCCTTGAAAATATTGAATACCACAAGGACGACTGTAAGATCTGGCTTACAACTATTCTAGGGAAGTTTGACCCCTCCAAGAACAAGAAAGCCTTCTCTTACTTTTCAGTTGTAACAAAGAACTGGTTTACACATAAGGCTAAGAAACAAACAAAGAAGAACCGCCGTGAAGTCAACTATGACGAAATGGTTAGGGAAGTAGAAGCAGTATCAGGGACTGAAGGCGACCTGATGACTGATATCGAGGAAAAGGAATTCTGGCTATCACTCCTCAGTGAAATCAATAGTTGGCAAAACCTCACTCTCAAGCCCAACGAAGAGAAGGTTCTCAATGCCGTCATCACTTTGATGGAAAACATAGAACAAATAGAAATCTTCAACAAGAAAGCAGTCTATCTGTATATGCGAGAGATCACAGGTCTCAACACAAAGCAAATAGTGAGTGCCCTCAACAAAATGCGGGAAAGATACCGAACCTTTAAAAAGAAGTGGAATGAAGGAGAAATTTCTTAACATTCTATTTATTGTATGAAGAAAGATCTCAACTCACTAAT
>Ga0181590_10003590_pt1 | contig 12958 bp, 13 predicted proteins | sample 071ome_34_FD_132446 | JGI IMG/M metagenome (GOLD analysis project Ga0181590, IMG submission 132446) | Coastal salt marsh microbial communities from the Groves Creek Marsh, Skidaway Island, Georgia - 071411BT metaG (megahit assembly) | ecosystem: Environmental > Aquatic > Marine > Intertidal... | reverse complement strand
GCCGCAAACCTATGGCGTGCCGCTGGCAGAGATTGAACGCGGCATTAAAAATGGCGTGCGTAAAGTCAATATTGATACAGATTGCCGTCTGGCAATGGCAGGTGCTATCCGCAAGGTTGCCCAGACACAAAAAACAGAATTTGATTTGCGTAAATTTATGAAACCGGCACAGGACGCGATGAGGGCGGTAGTTGAAGACAGGTTTGAACGTTTCGGCACCGCTGGCAACGCCCACAAAATCAGCCCGATTTCACTAGCCGATATGGCCGCACGCTATGCTTCTGGCAGCCTGGCGCCCAAGATCAATAATTAACAGCCTATCTCTTGTCGCCATGTTCTGGAACAAGGGCGGTTAAACCGGCTTTGTAATCAGGATAGGAAAAGCGGTATGCCAGCTCTGTTTTCAGATGTTTTGAGGTGATTTTTCGCTGCGCCATATAAAAGCTGCGCGCCATTTCAGATAAATCTGCTTTGTCAAACGCGACAGGCTCAGGCGGGGTGATACCCAGCAATCGGGCCGCAAAGCGTATAACATCTGCCTGCGAGGCCGGCTGCTGATCGGCAAGATTAAGGATGCGCCTGCTACGCGGGCGTGCCATGGCGGCCTGAACTATCTGGCAGATATCGCTTAGATGGATGCGGTTAAATAAATGGCCGGGCTTTTCGATGATGCGCGCCGTGCCAGCGTGAAGTGCGGCAAAAGGATTGCGGCCAGGCCCATAGATACCGGCAATGCGAAAAATTTCTGCCTGACAAATATCCTGCCAGTGCTGTTCGGCCAAAAGGCGGGTTTTGCCGCGCAATGTTGGCGGTGCGGGCGGGGTATCTTCATCTATCCAGCCTTCGGGCTGGTCGGGATAGACAGACGTAGCCGATAAATAGCCCGTCCAGCCGGCAAAGCTCTTTAACGGCCGGTCATAGGCGGCCAAAACCGGATCGTGGCCCTCTACCGGGCCAATGGTGGAAAGTAAATGGCTGGCTCTATCCAGATGGGGCAGAATATTCAGATTGGGCGCATCACTTGAAAAGGGCAGAATTATCCAGCCCTGTTCTGCCTGTCTTGCAAATCGTTCCGGGGATCTGGTGGTAGCGATAATCTGCCAGCCAGACAGGGATAGCAAATGCGCCAGATGCTGGCCAACATAGCCAAGTCCAAAAATAAAGAGGGTTTTTTTCTGGTCTGCCATATCCGGCTCAAAAAAAAGGCTGGCATTCGGCCAGCCTGTTTCGATGGTTTTTATCTATAGGCGGCCAATAGATTGTTTTTTTCTGCCCATTTAGCCAGTCCAAAAAACAGGGCGGAAAAGATAGCGGTACTGGCCAGCGTGTTGCCATAAAAAGGTATCGCGGCAATATAGGATGTCATCAGCCCTTCCGGCGTCATCGGATAAAGACCGTCCATTGCCCAAACCGCAAAATTGGTAATCAGGTAAAAGCTGAAGGTTGCCCCCACCACCATGCCGGCGGTTTTCATCAAAGTGGGTGTATGCATTTTTGCCCAATGCGCGAGCGCAGTGATAAGGGCGATGGATAAAAACACCCAGAACATAGAGCTATGAAAACCAAGGATCAGATTTGAGATAACCATCGCGGCCAAAGGCAGGGCAATCGCCACAAACAGATCGCGGAATAAAAATGGTGCGAAAATGGCCATGCCCAGAACGGGGGTGAAATTTGGCGGATGCGGAATAATACGTGCCAATACCAAAAAGGCTACCAAAGATGAAAAAGATACCAACATGGCTTTGTTATTTTTCATGGCCTTATGTCCCCTCGTGTAAAATACTGATATGCGATCAGCGATAAGTGATAATAATTTGCTTCTGCTGCCCCTGCAAGACAAAAGCCTGATCCCTTTAAAAGCTGTGTGAACCTTTTTTTATAACCCGCTGATAAAATCATATTTCAGGGTCAAAAACAGGCTACGTTCCGGCGTTCTATATCCTGCAGTCGTCTCATAGTCTGTATCGGTGATATTTTCGGCCTTTAAATTTATGGAAACAGATGGGGTTAATTGACGCGCGATATAGCCATCAATGCGGGTAAAGCTGGCAATTTCTGTATCACTGAAATCACTATCGCGTTTGCGCCCGGAATAGGTCAGGCTCGTACCAATCTGATAATCGCCAATTTGTTTTGACAGGTTGAGCCGGGCAAAACTTTTAGCTCTTCTGGGAAGTGTTTTGCGCTTGCCGGGCAAATCCTTTCTCTTTGGATCATGCAAGGTCACATCGAAATCATAGTCAAAGATATCTGTGCTGCCTTGAAGATTGAATTCCACGCCCTGATTTTCAATATCAACATTCTCGGTTACATAGGAGATAGGATTGTATAAAAGGGCGTTATCTGCCTCGGTAGAAAATAATGTCACTCGCCAGAGCTTGCCAGCTTCTGTCCTTTGAAGAGATAGCTCATTGGTTGTGTGGGTCTCAGCGACCAATGTTTGGTCACTGTTAAATGCGCTGGCGTCTGGTGCGCGAAACCCTGTGGCATGAGAAAAGGCAATTTTATAATATTCTCCAAATTCATAGCCATATCCTGCCAGATAGGAAAGTTCGTCAAAATCTTTTGCATTTGTGCCTTCCAGGCTAACCACATCGTGGCGAATATTCGTCTGTATGGAATGGTTACCGCTTTTGCGAAGATAACCAAGAAACACTGCCTCTGAATCACGGTCTGTTCGGGTGCCATCCTCATCAAAATAGGAGGTAGATATTTCCAGCCCCTGGGTAAAGCTATGGCGGGCGCTCCCGTCTGCATCTACAATATCCGAGATGTTCACAAGTTTTGTATCTTTGCGTTTGCCTGTTTTTTTATCCTTTTTGAAAATGCTGGCATTAGAGGCTGGCAGTCCATCTATAAAATCTTTTCTGATACGTTCAGACTGGCTGTGATTAAGATGAAGATTAATCAGCATACCTTTTTTTAGCTCATAGCGTACAAACTGCTTTTTATTTTCTGTTTCATATTCATGTGTGCCGCTTGCTGATGTATAGGCATCATCATAATCAGCCTCGCTCTTGCCATTATACAGGCCAACAGCCAGTTTTGAATCAGGCGATAAGCGCCGCTCTACAGTAAAATCATAATTGGTATTGCGATAGCCATCCTTGTCCGGATTTGTTGCGGCTGCTGTTTGCACATCAAAGCCATCTGTCTGGGCTTTGCTGGCTGTGAAAGCGATATTAAAGCCACCTAAATATTTGGATATACCAGCACTTGCTTCCTGGCTGTTATAGCTTCCATAGCTGGCGCTGACAAAGCCGCTATCGCGCAAGCTGGCCGATTTTGTGATGATATTAATCACCCCGCCAATAGCCGCCTCGCCATAGAGGGCAGAGGCATTGCCTTTCAGCACTTCAATTTTTTCAATCCGGGAAATGGATAATTCGGGCGTCAACAAACTGCCGATAGCGTTTGTATGGACGCGCACGCCATCTACCAGCATGATATAGTTTTTACTTTCCTGACCACGCATAAAATGCGAGGTCACCGCGCCTGGTCCGCCATTTCGGGAAAATTCAATGCCTGTTTTCTGGGCGATCAGATCACTAACCGTGGTGGCGGTGGATTGTTCAATTTCTGCTGCTTCAATAACATCCACGCTCAGCAACACGTCATTTAACGGGGTTGCCTGATAATTGGCGATAGCCGCCGAGGGATAGACAATCGGCCGCTCGGTCTGCCCGGCCGGGCTTTGGGCGATAGCAGATTGATGGGTGATTGCCAAAACAGAACAGCAGGCAAGCGTCAGGAATATAGGTTTGGAAGATAGCATTTTCAGCCTCCCTCAATTTTTGTCGAGGAAGGTTGTTCCTGCGACGGTGTGGATATTCACCATCACGGAAATCTCTCCGCCGTCCTGATCATGCCTCGTGATCCGACTGGGGTGGCTGACTGGCAGGTCTCCTGACTTACAGGTCAATGCGTGCGTACGTCTTCCCATACAATTGACAGTGACAATATGTACGAACGCTCTCTGCTTACAGTTGCGAGGACAGTGCTGGAATTAAATCCTTTTGGATTAAAATATCCTTAAAGGCTTTGCACCAGACTTCCCGTTTTAATTGCCCGCGGGCAAACCAGTCCAACTATTATTACGACCCGCTTATTATTGGAAAACTGATTTCTTGTCGACCAGCTTTATGCCAATAGCGACATAGGCAGGTTTTTTTCTAGCGTTCGGGGCGGCTGGCAGGCAGGGCAGGCAGCAAGGGCCCTGTGATCAGCTGCGGGTCAAGCCGTTTATTCTGCCAATTGATACGCCAGTCCAGATGCGGGCCAGTGGAACGCCCGGTTGAACCGACACTGCCTATGACCTGGCCGCGCGGTACGATATCGCCCACTTTCACCTGCATATCCAGAAGATGGGAATAGGTAGAGTTCAGCCCATATCCATGATCAATAATGATAGTGCCACCGGTAAAATAAAGGTCTTCTGCCATCGTTACCTGTCCGGCGGCCGCCGCTCGAACCGCCACCCCTTCGGGCAGGGCGATATCTATCCCGTAATGGGGCTGGCGCGGCTGGCCATTTAAAATACGCTGCGAGCCATAAATCCCGCTTATCCGCCCCCATACTGGCCAGATAAAACCATTTTCCAGAACATCGTCAAAATCGCTAATCTTTGCACGGGCGGCTTTTACATTTTTAATATCTTTTTGAATGCGGGCGATAACATCGGCAGGCGGGCTGACCATATTGGTCGGCAAATTGTCAATGCGCTGAATATCCCATATTCGTATTTGCGGGGTAAGGGTGATGCTGGCTGTCCGGCCATCTTTATCTGTGGCCTGTAATAATTGGGCTGCGGTATCATCGCGGTGAAAGCCGACCACAAATCGCCCTTCGGGACTTACCGGCAGGGCTATGCCATCTAGCGTAATTATCGCCTCTGGCCGGGTTTGAAAAATCATCAACCCGCCTTGCATGGCCTGGCCGGATATCAGCTTTATCTCTGCTTTCAGGCGCGTGTCATCTGCGGCCAAAACAATAAAAGGGGCGCTGATAAATAGTGATAAAATAGCCCATATACGGGTTGTGGTTGAAAATATCCCGGCCATCGCTTGACAACACCCTCAATGCTCTTTTTAACAGAGTTAGTATTTATCAGATGCAAAGGCTTGTCTATCATCTGTTGGCGCAAAATAGCTGCCAGCCTGAAAGGGGCAAGCGCGTATCAGGGCGTAATGGACAGGCAGGTAGCTATGACATCTTCACATGAAAAAATTGTTGTTATCGGGGCAGGGGCAGCCGGATTTACGGCTGCGATTTATGCCGCACGTGCCAATTTAAAGCCGCTTGTTATTGCCGGGCTTCAGCCAGGCGGCCAATTGACCATTACAACAGATGTGGAAAATTATCCGGGCTTTGCCGAAGTGGTGCAAGGGCCCTGGCTGATGCAGCAAATGCAGGCACAGGCCGAAAATGTTGGTGCGCGGGTGATGTATGATCTGGTCACCCGGCTAGATACCAGCAAGCGCCCCTTTGAGATTACTTGCGATGGCGGGGCGACCATCACGGCCGATGCGGTTATTCTGGCCACCGGGGCAAGTGCGCGCTGGCTGGGGCTGGAATCTGAAACGACATTTAACGGGCGCGGCGTTTCTGCCTGTGCCACTTGTGACGGATTTTTCTATCGTGAACGCGATGTGGCGGTGGTTGGCGGCGGCAATACAGCGGTGGAAGAAGCGCTCTATCTGGCCAATATCTGTAATTCTGTTACCCTGATCCATCGCCGTGACAGCTTGCGTGCTGAACAGATTATGCAGGAACGTTTGCTAAACCATCCAAAAATCACCGTGAAATGGAACCGCACGCTAGAAGAAATTATCGGCGATGATAGCGGGGTAACCGGGGCAAAATTAGCTGCCACCAATGGCGAGGCAGACGAAGAAATTGGTGTACATGGCGTCTTTATTGCCATTGGCCATGACCCCGCAACCTCTGCTTTTGCCGGGGCGGTAGCGCTGGATGCAGAAGGCTATATTGAGGTAGCAACAGGCACAACCCTTACCTCAACCCAAGGGGTGTTTGCCGCCGGCGATTGCGTGGATAAAATCTATCGCCAGGCCGTCACAGCTGCCGGAATGGGCTGTATGGCGGCACTGGATGCCGAACGCTGGCTGGCAGCACAGGAATAGAACTATTCTGCCGGGGCAGGGTTTGGCTCTGCCTTTGGCTCGTCAATCATATAATTGATGACAAAGGCAAACACGCCCGAGGCGATGACAATCCACCACATTACATCATAGCTGCCCAGCATATCATAGATACGCCCGCCCAGCCATGCCCCGATAAAAGAGCCTATCTGATGCGATAAAAACGCAATACCATAAAGCATGGATAAAAAGGCAGGGCCAAAAAACACCACTATCAACCCGCTTGTTAACGGAACAGTCCCCAGCCATAACAGCCCCATAATACAACCGAATGAAACAGCCGTCAGCGGCGTCGGGGGCAGGGCGATAAATAGCACCATGAAAATCGAACGTCCCAGATAAAACCAGGCCAGCAATTTTTTCTTGGACATAAAACTGCCCAGCCAGCCAGCCGCAAAAGAGCCGATAATATTAAACAGCCCAACCACCGCCAGAGACCAGCTGGCCACTTCGGCCGACAGACCCGCATCGCGCAGATAGGTCGGCAGGTGCGTGCCAATAAAAACAATCTGAATCCCGCAGACAAAAAAGCCGGTAGTGAGCAAAATATAATCGCGGCTACCAAGCGCGGTGGTCAGCGCATCCTTTGCGCTTAGTCTGGCAAGGTCTGCGGTTGTGGCGCTCGGCCGGTCTTCTTTGAAATGCAGAACCAGACAGGCTGCCAGCATCGAGGCCGCTACCCCGGATAACAGGATAAGCGCCATCTGCCAGCCAAAGCCGTTAATGAAAAATTGTGTTACCGGCAACACCGCAAATTGCCCGAAAGAGCCGATACTGACAACCAGGCCCAGCGCCAGCGATCTTTTTTGAGCAGAAGTGGCACGGGCAACCGCGCCAAGTGCAATGGACATCCCGGCACTGCCCAGACCGACCCCGATCATTATCTGGCCAAAAAACAGCCCTTCGGGCGAGATATAGGCACCCATCGCAAACAGGCCAATGGCATAAAAAATTGCCCCTGTTGCAGCCACTTTTGCCGCGCCAAATTTATCTGCCATCGCCCCTGCCAGAGGCGAGACAAGGCCCCAGACAAGATTTTGCATGGCCATAGCCAGCGAAAATACCTCGCGTCCGGTACCCATCGCTTCGGTAGCGGGCAATAAAAACAGGCCAAAGGACTGGCGCACACCAAGGGTGATGATCACCAGAAAGGCAGAGGCCAGCAAGACAAGATACCAGCGCGAGGTAAAAGAAGAGGTCATGGAGCGCATTCCCGAACGGTCAGAGATATACCTGAACCTAGTTTAGTTCTGCGCGCTTGTCTATTTGCTTTATATATCGGGAAATGTCGGGGTATGACGGCGATTTGGGGTTTGCGGCATCGCCTGTTTCTGGCTGGCAAATAATCCCGTACATACCTGTTTATTCTGTGGCAAACACCTTTACTTCCTTTGCCTGCGGGCCTTTACCTTCATCAGTGACATGCAACAAAATTTCCTGACCTTCGGTTAAATGGTGGATACCGCAATTACGAAGCGTGCGCAGATGGACAAATACATCTCTTTCATTCTCGCCAATATCGACAAACCCGTATCCTTTGTAGGCGTTAAAGAATTTCACAATTCCTTTCACCTCATGGGCCTGTATTTCTGTATCGGTGGATACCGAAAGCGGTTTTGCCCGCTCTACAGCCAGAATTTCCCGTATAACCGAGCCACATTCATTTTCTGCCAGATATACAGATAGCTGATCACCCGGATAGACCGTTTCCAGCCCGAATCGGGTTAACGCTGAATGATGTAAAAAAATCTCATCCTTATCAAAGCGAACAAAACCATATCCTCTACGCTCATTATACCAGATCACGACACCGCCATATTTTTTCTCGTCTTCTTCTGTCATCTCGCCCTCTGAACCTAACACCTGATAATATCTGGTTGTGGTGAGCAACAGGCTTTAGGCTCATTTATTACAGGTATTTCTTGATTATTAAACAACCATTAGATAATCATGTTCTCGTTAATCTTTTTACGCAAGTCTTGCCTGTAAAGTTTGGGTAATCTTTTGTGAACCGGTGATACAAAAAAGGGTAAAATACCATAAACTGGTAAGGGAAAATGATAAAATGATAAGATTTTTCAATGGGATGTACTTTTTTTGTAGATATTTAATCGCCATTTTATTTCTGGTGCTGGCGGCCAGCTTTTTCCCGGTATTTGCCCAGATTGATTCGCGCCTTATCGCAGATGGCTGGCAGGAATTCACTTTTGAGGACAAACAGGAAAATCACTTTAAACGGGTAGACACAGATATTATCGAGATAGAAACAGATAGCTCTGTTTCCATTGCCTATCTGCCGTTCGAGGCAGTAAATCTGGATTTGCGTGAGACCCCGCATCTGGCCTTTGAATGGCAGCATGAAGGGCAAATTATGGATACCGATGTATCCAAAAAGGGCGGGGATGACCGTATATTGGCGATTTATCTGGCGTTTCCCTATCAGCCGGAATATGCCTCTTTTAAAGAAAAATTATTGCGCCCGTTGGTGGTGGCTTCCAAAGGGCGGGATGCGCCTGGCCGGCTATTGACCTATCTTTGGGCAGGGACGCCGGAAGTGGGGCAATGGTTTGAAAATCCCTATACGGGAAAGGCAGGCTATATGCAGGTCATTCAGGGGGCAAAAGATGGTAGTAATCGCAGCGATGTCTGGCGCGGGCACAAGGTGAATATCGTAAGTGATTTTGAAGAAAGATTTGGCCATTTTCCGCCCACCCCCACCTATGTGGCTATCGGGGTGGATAGTGATGATACCGGCACGAAGGCCATTATGCGGGTGCGCGGGCTGAGCTTTGTAAAATAGCCCACCTTTCGCTCGTTTTATCAAGCAGATAAAATGCTCCCCAATTCCGCGCCTGCCATCTCTATTGCTGCTCTCATGGCCTCTTCGGCCTGTTCTTGTGTTTTGGCGTTCTGAACGGCCGCGTTATGGGTAATAGCGCGCGATGCATTGACCAGCCCGCCTGTCAGATGCCCCATGCGATGGCGGATAAGGCCGGCACAGGCCTCTTTTGCGCTTGCCCCTTGTGCACCATAGCCAGGAATTAAAAAGGGTGCGGCAGGTAGCAGGGCACGTAATTTTTCTGCCTCTTCAGGGCCTGTTGCCCCGGCCACAATGCCAATATCTGAAAGGCCGGATACCGGATCGATAGCGGCCTGAATATAGGGGGCAAGGCAATTTGCAATATGGGCATAAAGAGGGGTATCTGCTGTGTCTTTGCCAGATATAATCTGCTGCTGAATATCGGCAGAGCCTTTATTGCTGGTGCGTACCAGAACAAATAACCCGCTGGCCGTTTCAGCGGCCTGGGCAAAAAAAGGTTCAAGGCTGTCCATGCCCAGATAGGGATTGATGGTCAGCGCATCCGAGGCAAAAGCAGCCTCAGCGCCCAGCCAGCCAGCGGCATAGGCACGCGCCGTAGAACCAATATCCCCGCGTTTGGCATCCATTATTACCAATAAGCCGGCTTGCCGGGCATTGCAGGACAGTTCTGCCAATATTTCCATGCCAGCTGGCCCATAGGCTTCAAACAGGGCTGCTTGCGGCTTTATGGCGGGCACTCTGCTGGTGGCAGCGGCTAGCACGGTTTGGCAAAAATCACGCAGATGCGCCAGCGCTTGGCCGCTGGCCAGATTTTGCCCTGTGCCGCCAAAGACGGGCGGCATAATATCGGGATGCGGGTCAATGCCCACACATAAAACCGTGCCGGTCTGTAATATGGCATCATTCAGGCGTGTGGCAAAAGAAGGGCGTGACATCTGTCTAGCGCAGTCCCAACGCTTCGCGGTAGGTATCCAGCAAGGTTTCCTGTTCGGCCAGAACTTCTGCATCCATGGCGCGAATACGGATAATTTGCCGCATGGTTTTTGGGTCAAAGCCGCTGGCTTTGGCTTCGGAAAAAATATCTTTGATATCACTCATCAGGGCTTTTTTCTCTTCTTCCAGCCGTTCAACCCGTTCGATATATTGGCGTAGTTGATCTGCCCCTTTAGTTGGTGTGACATCCATGCCGGTTATCTCCTTATATCCAGTATCTGTCTGTTAGCCGCCTGTCAGGCCGGTTTTATTTATGTTTATGTGTTTTATCAAAGGCCGCTTTTTGGGCATCGGTTGCTTCGGTTTGATAGCGTTCGCGCCATTCAGAATAGGGCATCCCGTAAATATAGGCACGCGCATCTTCTTTGGATATATCCATGCCCTTTTCCCGGGCGGCATCCTGAACCCAGCCGGAAAGACAATTTCGGCAAAAGCCGGCCATGGTCATCAGGTCAATGTTCTGAACATCTGTTCGGTTTTGAAAATGATCGCGCAAGCGGCGAAAGGCAGCGGCTTGCAGCTCTGTTTCTGTTTTCTCATCCAGCTTGTCAAAATCGGACATTTTCTCCAGCCCATCTGTTGGTGTCGATAATTGGCTTCTGTTTTCCTACAGACAGTAAGGGAAGGCAAGTAGTGTTGTTCAAAAAACACTCGCTCATTCATATAAAAAAGAAATTGAAAAAACTTTGCCTCACCTAACATTTAATGCTAGGTTGGTTTTGTCTTTCTACGGTTAGGATATTTTTGAGATGAGCGATCCCATCGCAGATAGCGCCGCGAAATTTGAGCGGATTCGCAAAGCCCACCAAAATGAGGTGGCAGAAGATTATGTGGAAATGATAGCCGAGCTTATCGAGGATACAGGCGAAGCCCGTGCGGTCGATTTAGCCCAGCGTTTCGGGGTAACCGCGCCAACTGTTAATGCCACTATCCAGAGATTGCAAAAGGATGGTCTGGTCAATTCGCGCCCCTATCGGTCGATTTTCCTGACAGAATCCGGCCAGGAACTGGCAGAAGAATGCAAAAAACGCCATCAGATCGTCCGGAATTTCCTGATCTCTATCGGGGTGGATGAAGAAACAGCCGAGCAGGATGCAGAAGGCGTTGAACATCATGTAAGCGCCCAGACCCTGAATTGCTTTAAGGCCTTTTTGCAGAAATAATCCGCAATAAAATATAAGTGCTAGCGCGCCAGCCAGAAGCTGAGATGGCGGCTACGTTTCTGGCTAATCTGTGTGGAAAGGCGGGCGATGGGCACCTGCCATTCGGCCGTTATGGCAGGCGGGTTATCGCCTTCTATAATGGCAAGCCAGGGGCGGGTAATAGTATCATCCAGCGGATAGCTCCGCTGATAATGATTGCCCTTGCCGCCTGTTTTTGTGGCAAGGGGCAGAGCGATATAATAGCCCTTTCCGGCTAAATGCCAATGCAGCAGAGCCGCACTTGCCCGGCTATAGGCGATAAGGGTTGTGGCATTATTCTGCTCGGCAAGCTGGTCTGCTGTTTGGGCCATTTCTTCCCAGCCCCGCAAGCGGCGAAGCGGATCAGATTTAGGCGTCAAAGGCCCAAAACTGCCTGCTGTCAGAACCGCTCCCAATATCGCTGTCAGGACAAGGTTTATCGCGATGGCCGGCAGCATAAGGCGCGCGGGCAATTGCCCGGCAAGGCGGGTAAAGCTGCAAGCCAGCAATAACACCATCGCCGGATAGCTGGCCGCTGCCCAATTTGCATTGGCCTCACTTAAAAAGGCTTGCACACATATCACCGCCAGAACTGGCCAGATAAAGGCGTGCAAGCCGCCTGTAAGGCCAGCGCGCATCTGGCGATAAAAGGGCAGTATCAGGATTACAAGAAAGGAGACGGGCCCTGCTACGCCAAATTGTGCGCCCAAAAACCCGAAAAGAGAGGCAAGAGAATAGCTCTGTTTTTCCAGATTGGCATTTTCGCCCAAATGCTGAAAGGTCACAAACTCATGGAAAATATTCCATAGCCAGGTCGGGGAAGAGGCAATAAGCACCGCCAGGCAAAAAACAAAAAATCCTTTTATGCGTGGCTGGTTTGGCGTGGCAGCTATCAGCAAAAATATCAGCAAACAGGGGATAAAATACAGCCCGGCATATTTGGCAAGGCTGGCCAGGCCAATGGCAATACCGGCACTGGCCATATAGGCCAGATACCCTGTCCTGGCCGTATGGGCGGCAAGAATAAAATACAGCCCGGCCGCCCAGAAGGGCAACATCACACTATCGGTGGAGATAACAAAACTGCCCAAACCGACCGCTGGCAGGCTGACCCATAAAATCGCGGCATACCGCCCGGCCATGACCCCGCCAATTTTGTTACCGGCTTGCCATAATATCAGGCTGGTCAACAGATGTAATATTGGACCGGATGCGCGCAAGCTGAATTCAGATTGCCCGAATAGCAGATTGATACCGCCCAGTAGCCAGGCGATCAGGGGCGGCTTGGAATAATAGCCTAATTGCAGATCCTGTCCCCATAGCCAATATTGGGCTTCATCCACCCCCGGTCCAAGGGGCGAGGCGGCAATAACCCATAGCCGGGCTGTTGTTATCAATACTAACAGCCCCAATACAGAATAGGGGCGAAATAAATGCGCTAAAAAAGGCGATAGATAATCTGTTTCAACAGCGTTCGGGCGCATGGCTCGCTCAAGGGTTCTAATTACGTCAACTGTACTTTGCAATGATAAAGATGAAAAAAGCGATGGGGGTCTTTTTTTAAGGGCTTTATCCTGAATACAAATATGTCTGTTGAAGTAATGGCACAAAATAGGTCTGTTTTACAACTTGAATGCATCTCTGCCCTGCTCTAACTTTAGGGCAGATAATTATCAGGGCAGGGTCTTGCGATGAGTTTGCCAGCCAGGTCACAGAGCCAGAACAGGAAAAGAGCATAAAATATGCAGGATAGCACCGCCAGACAAACAGCAGAGGAAATTGTCGAGGAATTTTCCTTTTTT
>Ga0181590_10003589_pt1 | contig 12961 bp, 11 predicted proteins | sample 071ome_34_FD_132446 | JGI IMG/M metagenome (GOLD analysis project Ga0181590, IMG submission 132446) | Coastal salt marsh microbial communities from the Groves Creek Marsh, Skidaway Island, Georgia - 071411BT metaG (megahit assembly) | ecosystem: Environmental > Aquatic > Marine > Intertidal... | reverse complement strand
CTCAAGCTACACAAGAATTCATTGATGCTGATAATAATGGAGTATCTATAGCAGAATTCGTAAAAGCAATAATCGACGGTGCTGCTGAATTTAATCAAGAAGAAGCAGTTTATCACGACCTTGATGATGCATCAGAAGTTATTCTTAAAGCAGTTGGGAGACAAGACTTAATTGGTGAATCAGTAACTGAAGAAGATCTTCAGGAGAGTAAATTTAAAGATGAAATTAAAAACATCTTAAATTCATAAAATTAGCCCTGCTTCATGCAGGGTTTTTTGTTTTTGTAATTAGTATATATTTATATACAAATATACAGTCGCTTATACTGTATTAAAAAGAAATTTAACTTCACATTACGATTTAAAATAATCGTACGAAAATCACAATTTTTAATTAAAATGGCAAACAAAGATTTACTTAAGCAAGCTATTGCTGAGGCCAAATCTGTACGTGAAGCCGCTATTGCTAACGCTAAAGAAGCTTTAGAAGAGACTTTAACTCCTCACCTAAAAGATATGTTAGCTGCTAAACTTCAAGAGATGGAAGATTCATCTGTTGAGGAAGAAGTAGTAAACGAGATTGAAGAAGAGGTAGAAGAAGCTGTTGAAGAAACAGTTAACGAGTCTACTGAAGAAGTAACTGAAGAAGAAGCTGTAGAGGAAGAAGTACTAGAAGAGGTACCTGCAGTAGAAGAAGCTGAGGATGACTCTGAAGAATCAGAGGACGAAGCTGAAGAAGAAGAAATCGAAGAACCCGCTGAAGAAGAGGGTGAAGAAGACGAAGCTGTTGAAGGTGATGAGGAACTTGGAGATCTTTCTGTTGACCAATTCAAAGATATGATCCGTGACATTATTGCTCAAGAACTTGGCCACGAAGGTGGAGAAGAAGAACTTGGTGCTGATATGGACGCTGGAGATATCGAAGGAATGGGAGATGAAGAAGGAATCGAAGAACCTGCAGAACTTCCAGCTGCTGAAGACGAGGAAGAAATCGACTTAGATGAACTCCTTGCAGAACTTGAATCTATTTCAGAAGAAGTAGAGGAAGAGGTAGAGGAAGAAGTTAATGAAGAGGAAGTAAAAGAAGAAGAAGTAACAGAAGAAAATGCTAAAGTTGAATTATCTGAAGCATTAGAAACTATTGAATCTCTTCGTGCTGACTTAGAAGAAGTTAACCTTCTAAACTCAAAACTACTTTATGTGAATAAAATCTTTAAGGCAAATAACCTTACTGAGTCACAAAAAGTGAACGTTATCGCTGCTTTCGATAAAGCGGAAACAGTAAAAGAAGTAAAACTAGTATTCGATACGGTTTCTGAAAACGTTGCTGCTCCTAAAAAGGAGAATGTAACTGAAGCTAAATTAGGCATGGCGTCTAAGGCTACAGGTACAACAGCTTCTAAACCAGAAATTATCTCAGAAGTATCTTCTGCAGTACATCGTATGCAAGTTTTAGCTGGTATAAAAAAACGTGAATTTTAATTTTTAAACTTATTTTATTTCAATCATGGAAGTAAATCAATTACTTGAAAGCTCAAACCAATTTAAGAGTCTACAAGCTGACGCAGCTAAATTAGCTGACAAATGGTCAACTTCAGGACTTTTAGAGGGTATCGAGGACCCACGTTATAAAAATAACATGGCGATGATCCTTGAAAATCAAGCTAAGCAAATCGTTGCTGAAGCTAACACAACTGGAACTGGTGGAACTTTTTCTGCTGGTACAGGTGAGCAATGGGCTGGAGTAGCTTTACCATTAGTACGTAAAGTATTCGCTCAAATCGTTGCTCAAGATTTCGTATCTGTTCAACCAATGAACTTGCCTTCTGGGCTAGTATTCTACTTAGACTTTAAGTACGGTACTGCTAAAGACGGACGTTCTGATGGAGACAACATGTACGGTAACGTATTAACTGCAAACTCTAAAATTGCTGTTGACACAGAAGCTGCTGGCGGTCTATATGGCGCTGGACAGTTCGGATATTCTGCAAACACTAACTCTACTAACGTAGCTGGTACTCAAAGTTCTGCAGATTCTGCATCTCTACACTATGATGCTGACTTAGATCCTGCTGATTACTACAAAATTACTGTAGACCTATCAGGAACTAACTTTGATTCAGAAGGTGTAAGAGCATTTAACATCAAAACTGGATCTGCTGACTTCTCATTCGATAAGAAGTACACTTCAGTATCTGGTAACAACGTAACTTTCTTAGTAGCTTCTTCTTCATTAGCTGGACACGTTGATGGTAACAACATTACTGTTCAATACCACAAACAACCTGCTGATAACTCAAGAGGTGACTTCGAAGCTGCTTCAAGCGCTGCTGTAGATTCTTCAATCACTATCCCAGAGATTGATGTACAACTTGCTTCAGAGGCTATCGTTGCTAAGACTAGAAAGTTAAAAGCACAATGGACTCCAGAATTCGCTCAAGATCTTAACGCTTACCACAGCATCGACGCTGAGGCTGAGTTAACTTCTTTATTGAGTGAATATATCTCAATGGAGATTGATCTTGAGATCCTAGATATGCTTATTCAAGGTGCAAGAACTACTGAAAAGTGGTCTGCTGAGAATAACAAGCAGTGGGATGCTGTGAACTCTAAGTGGTCTAACGCTACTTCAGATTTCTACAATACTCAAGGACAATGGTTCCAAACTTTAGGAACTAAAATCCAAAAAGTATCTAACAAAATCCACCAAAAAACTTTAAGAGGTGGTGCTAACTTCCTAGTATGTTCTCCAACAGTTGCTACTATCCTAGAATCAATTCCAGGATTTGCTGCTAACACTGATGGTGATCAAATGGACTTCAATATGGGTGTACAAAGAGTTGGTTCTTTAGCGAACAGATTCAGAGTATACAAAAATCCTTACATGACTGAAAACGTAATCTTGTTAGGATATAGAGGTAGCCAGTTCCTAGAAACAGGTGCTGTTTATGCTCCATATGTACCATTAATGATGACTCCTCTAGTATACGATCCAGAAACATTTACTCCACGTAAAGGTTTAATGACTCGTTACGCTAAGAAGATGATCAGACCTGAATTCTACGGAAAAATCTTTGTAGCTGATATCGATCAAGTATAAGGATTATTCTTAAGAATATTTTAAAGGAGCCCCTTTTTGGGGCTCTTTTTTTGTTTAATATAAAGTAATTTCCGATATTTATATTAAATAACTTAAACGTTTTTATATGCCTTCAAACCATCACTTGGATGATGTGTTCATCTTAAAAAGAAGACCAAAAAATCCAATAAAATTTAATGTCAATCTCAACGACGAACAGAAAGAAGCAAAAAAATTAATACTTGAAAATCCTATAACAGTCCTTAAAGGCATGGCAGGTAGTGGCAAAACATTAGTAGCCACCCAGGTAGCTCTGGACTTACTCTTTTCTAAACATATAGATAAGGTAATTATTACAAGACCTACCGTGTCTAAAGAGAGTATAGGATTCTTACCAGGGGATATTAGAGAAAAAATGGATCCATGGTTAGCTCCTATATACCACAATCTTTATATGCTGTATAATAAAGAGAAGATAGATAAGGAATTAGAAACCGGCAATATTGAAATTGTACCATTTGCTTTCATGAGAGGTAGAACTTTTGTTGATTCGTTCGTTATAGTTGATGAAGCACAAAATGTAACACATAACCAAATGGAAACAGTCATAGGAAGACTTGGTAAAGGGAGCAAAATGGTAATATGTGGGGATTTAGCTCAAATTGATTTAAAAGACAAAAGAGAAACTGGTTTTTCTTTCTTATCTAGACTCGAAGAAACAGTAGAAGGTTTTGTTACCCACTCATTGCAGCTCAATCATAGACATGATATAGTCAGTCCTATTCTGGAAGTGTATAAAACCTTCAGAGATTAGTCACTATTTATATATAAACTGTAAACATGGCTAATATTTCAATATGGAATGGTAGTTCTACATTCTCATCAGGGGATACTCCATTCGGATTCTACGATTCAGATACAGACTTTCAAACAGATGCCGATAAGGTAGCAAGTTTTTGTGCTACTAGATTAGGTTATCCGTTGATGGATGTTGAATTACAATCAGGATCCTTTTATGCTTGTTTTGAAGAAGCAGTTACTACTTACGGTAATGAAGTATTTCAATATAAAATTAGAGAAAACTACCTTTCATTAGAAGGTTCATCTACTGGTTCGAGTGCTAATAAGAAAATAGTTAATCCTACTTTAGAAAGAACTATACAGATTAGTAAAAACTACGGTACTGAAGCCGGAGTAGGAGGGTATGTAACTAAATTCACCGGGTCTATTGCTGTAAATTCAAATCAACAGAATTATGATATGGACACTTGGGCGTCTGATCAAGGAATTACCGGAGGAATAGAGATAAGAAGGGTATTTTATGAAGCTCCTCCTGCAATCTTACGTTATTTTGACCCATATGCAGGAACTGGTACAGGTATACAGTCGTTAATGGATGCTTTTGACTTCGGATCATATAGTCCAGGTGTAAATTTCCTATTAATGCCTGCATCTTACGATATGTTAAAGGTTCAAGCTATTGAACTTAATGATCAGATAAGAAGATCTACTTATTCTTTCGAATTAGTTAATAATCAATTAAAACTATTCCCAGTTCCCCAGTTAACAGGTAGTCTTCACTTTGAATATTATAAAGTAGACGATAAAAAAGCAGCTTCTTTCCAAGATGGTACAAGTTTAATTACAAATGTAGGTGAAGTACCTTATTCTAATCCAACTTACAGTCAAATTAACAGTGTTGGTAGAGATTGGATATATAGATACTCATTAGCTTTAGCAAAAGAGCTACTAGCTTATGTTAGAGGTAAGTATACCACAGTTCCAGTACCTGGTTCTGAAGCTACTCTTAATCAAAGTGACTTACTAGCTGATGCTAGAGCAGAAAAAACAGCTTTAATTGAGAATTTACGTGATATGCTTGATCAAACATCAAGAAGAGTTCAATTAGAACGTAAAGCTAGTGAATCTGACAATTTAAGAAAAACGTTAAGTGACGTTCCTTACACAATTTATATAGGATAATGAAATTACTTAACATTATATCAGAAATAGAGTTTTATACCTATGAAGGTATGATACAGGTAGTGTATGATGGACTTAATACTACTAAAATAGCAGAACTTATCCGTGCTTTGCCCGGTGTTACAACAGTAACTATAGCAGCCGACTTAGGAGAAGGTAGAGAAAACTTAAAAGTAAAACTTATTTCACAGAAATCTGGTGTTGATGCATTTGAGGCATTAAAGAAAAATGCATTAACTAAGTATCCACCAATTAAAGTAATAAAAATTGCTGCTAATAATATAGAAAAGAAGTAAATGCTATTTGGATCTAACAGAGATTTTAATCTACTAGTAAATATTAACAGAGAACTGTTAAAAGACGTAGTTGAACAAGAAGTTCTTTACTACAAACTTGATTTAGAACAAACTCAAGCTAATATTTACGGAGAAGCGGTAGATAAGACCTATTTAATTCCTATTAAACTAAATTGTTTGATTACTAGAGGAGATCAAGTAATAACAACTGATGAATTTGGCCCTGATTTAGGGAGAGAAGCATCTTTTGCTTTTATTAGAAGAGATTTAGTAGATGTAAACGTAGTTCCGGAAGTTGGTGATATATTAAATTGGCATGAAGATTATTATGAAATAGATACAGTAAGAGAAAACCAATTATTTTTAGGTAAAGATAATAGTTACAACCTTACATCATACGGATCACAGTTTGGTGAGTCTATTTCAATAATAGTTGATTGTCATTTAACAAGAAAAGAAAGAACAGGTATTAATTTTGAAGGTACTAGTTACTAAAAATACTATATAAACGTATGCCAAGACGTAAACAACCATTACCAAAGAGTCAAAGAGAGCTGACCAAAGATCAGCTTACAACTAGTACTACGTCTAGCAATAATATTGCGGATAATACTAAAAATCGAGCATTTCAACGTTCGGTATCTGATAGTGATGTTAAAAGGTTTAATATTGGTTTAAGAGATATAGACGAAACTATCGTTTATTACTTTAAAAACATTATTCAACCCACAGTCTTTCAGAATAATAATAAAGTTAACGTTCCTGTTTTATACGGATCTCCTGAAAGATGGAAATCAGTACAAAGAGACGGATTTTATAGAGATAAGAACGGAAAGATACAAACTCCTCTTATCATGTTTAAGAGAGATAGTATTGAGAAAAATAGAAATCTTGGAAATAAAATGGATGCTAACAATCCAACTAACTTTGGGATTTTTAAAAAGCCTTTTTCTAAGAAAAATATATACGATAACTTTTCTCTGGTTACTAATAGAGAACCAGTAGAAGAATATTATGGAGTAATTATACCAGATTATGTTACTATTACATACTCTTGTATAATATTCACTAATTATATCGAACAAATGAATAAAATTATAGAAGCAATTAACTTTGCTTCTGATTCATATTGGGGTGATCCTGAAAGATTTAGTTTTAGAGCAATGATTGATAACTATACTACATCTACTGAGCTTAATCAAGGAAATGACAGAGTTGTTAAAACTAATTTCTCTATTACTATGATGGGTCATATAGTACCTGACTCAATAAACGCTCAAATAGCCGGTATGAATAGATTTTTCTCTAAGTCATCAGTTACTTTTGGTTTAGAGGTTGCTGGTACTTTAGAAGAATTAACAGCTAGAGCCGGTACAGCAGAGAAAGAAGCAAGCAGAAGATTCTTCGATAGAGGTGAATCAGGTACTGATACTAGTGGTATGACTCAAGAACAGAAAACTTATGTATCTTTGGAAAGACTTTATAGTAGTAATGTAATATCGACTAATGTAAATCCTACTACTAAACAGCTTACTTGGTTCAGTATCACTATAGCTACTCCTCCTGTAGGATTCCCAGACATAACCAAGACAGATTTTAAAGTATTTATTAACGGATTAATCGTTGAAACAGATGCAATAGATTCAATTACACAATCAGGTGCGAATGTAATTGTAGTATTTAACGATAATTTAGATTTTGAACTAAGTTCTAATGATGAATTTTCAATATCAGGTAAATTTTTAGCATAGAATGGCATTAGTACAGTGGAAACAGATAGCAAGTCAATTAACCGGTAGTAGAGTCTTTACCGGATCTCTGTATGTGTCCGGTGCTATCAATGTTAGCGGGTCTATTACTGCAGATAGCTTTATAGGTATAGATCCATCAGCTATTTTTACCGGTTCGGTTACAGCATCTGTTGCTCAAGACGGAACTATTTTTACAATAGAGAGTGGAAGTGTAAAGTTATTTACTTTAGATAATGAAGGAAACTTAGTACTATCTGGTAGTATTACCGCACAGGAATTTCATACAGAAATAGTAAGCTCATCCATTATATTTCAATCAGGTTCTACTAAATTTGGTGATACTGCAGATGATATTCATAACTTCACAGGTAGTTTAAGGTTATCTGGTTCACAAGAACACTTTATTTCTGGAGCATTACATGTAGATAACGATAATACCGGTTCTCAAACTATTACTACAAATAACATTAATGTAGGTTTTCCTACATCTAACAGATGGCAACAAAATTTAGATGGATCTTATTTTGATCTTTACGACAGCTATACAAACGTTTCTGAAATTATAAGATTCATGGCCGGAGTAATGAGTTCATCATTAGATGTAGCTGCTCCTACTCCTAATACTAAGTACTGGAACACAGTTTCTACATCGTATAATATAGGTAGTACAACTTCTAAAAATGCTCTCTTTAACGGAGTATTAGGTAGTAGCTACCAAACTGCTAAACTTTCTGTTAATTGGGATGATTCTTCCTTTATTAATTCTTCAGCAACTGCTTCTTATAAAGAAGTGCAAGACTACTTAATACTAAAAGGATTTTTACTGAACTCAGAAACAGGCTCAGGAGGTTTTGATAATGATACAGGAACAAACCCTTTTACCGATAATTACGGAAGTAGAATACCTTCAACAATATTAACACAAGGTACTTTTGCTAATAATTCTTTTACAGTAACTGCAGATGCTGGAGGCTCGTCGGATGTATACACTAATAGTAGTTATTTTGGTATGGGGGCCCTTACAAATGGTGGAGCTACCCCATATTCTGTAATTATTCATGCAACTCAATCATATAGTGATAATTACGTAGATTCTACTCCTGATGAAAATTCAACTTACTCATCAGCGTCTTTATCGGAATATACGATTTCATCATTTGGTACTTCTAACGGATTAATTCTGTCTAAGATAGTAACATCACAACCGGCAGTTATTCCATCTGCATTTCAAGATGGGGATTTTAATAACGTTTCTGGTCCTATAAACGGTAAAGTATATACCGGTGGAGCTACTAATTCGAGCGCTATATCTGCAAGTGGGTATTATAAAATACATGATGTTGTAGTAGGTTTAAAAACCGGTTCTATGTCTGAATATCAATATAAGAACGGCTCAGACAGTTCTACTTTATTTTACCTATATACAGGAACCTTACCATCAGATATAACTTCTGGTACTAGAACAGCTACCTTATTGAATACCGAATTAAATAGAACAGCATTTAGCGCAACTTCTAGATCATTATCTGGTGCTCCTTATTTACTAACAACTTCATATACATTCACATATCAAGGTGAAGTAAGCGGTAGCTTTGATCCTGCTTATGGATACAGTGCTACACCGCTTTCTATTGCTAATCCAGTAGATACTTGGGAAAATATAGGATCTACTACTCTAACAGGAAATACAGTAAGCGTTACCACAAGTGGAGTACAGACAGTAGTTTCAGGTAGAGGAGTATTTTCGGCTGATAAATCAACTCAAAGATCGTTAAATGATATTCCAAGAATAGACGATATTTGTATTGCAACAGCTTCTTTATCTTTTAACTTAGATAGTAACACTAATAACGTAGTTCAAGCAAGGAGCACACAAGAAAATCTAAACTATAATCTTAGCTTTAGATTAACAGGTACTAACTGGAAAGGAAGCTCTCAATCAACTACTTCTGACACTCAAGTACTATTTACCAGCTCGTTATTTAATCAGTCTGCAGATAGCGGTAGTATGGCAATATATAGCAGAGCTCAAGGATATGATGGAGGGAGTTTAACAGGTACGTCTGAACAATTTACTGGTGAAGATTTTAGAATACAGATAACTAATGACGTTTTAGGATTCAACGGCTCAGCTTTTACCACAGGTACTTATGCTACTAACGATAATGGTGATTCTATATTAGGAGATTATGATCTTCAAGTTAAACCAGGTTACTTAGTTGATCCAGGAGGTAGTTACGGATATTGGTTTGCATCAGGATTTGGTTCTGGTACATATAAGTACTATATTAGAAGATTTCAAACTAGTGGAGCAAAAACTACAATGACAGTTAATTTAGGTAGAACTTTAGTCAATTGGGACTCTACTTCTGATGGAGTTGCATCGGCTATATTATTTAAATCTAGTGCGAGTGGTAGCGGGGTTAATGATACTTTATCTACTGCAAGAATTTACGATCCTACAGAACTGACATCAAATGTTGTGGAGGCTTCTATATCGTCGGATAACTTTAAGAATCCTTTTACAGATAATTTAGACTTGTACGGAAATACCGGTGGTAGTTTAAATTCCACTACATATACTATGCCGTTGAGAAATGCCGATGGAATGTACTTAGATAACGACGATAACGAATTTTATATAATTATAAGATATAAGGGAGATCCGTCTCCTATTACATCTATAAATGTGACTACATCGTAATGGGACTAATAGATACTACAGCAAAAGCATTAAGGCTACTCATAAGTAGAAGATTTACAAGTAATGCCCTTACTAATCAGCAAGAAGCATTTACATCTACTTTAGATATCAATAGTGGAGAAATCTATACTCAAGAGTACTTAATTCCATCTACTGGGTTACCTTTTAGTGGGAGTTCACAAAACGGCCAAGAATACGAAAATGTATTAAAATATTGGTATAGACAGAAATTGACCAAATCAAATTTGGAAACTGAAGTATGGTTTTTCCTTTCCCCAACAGGAAGTAATGCAGGGGTTACTCCTCAAATTATACAAAGCAATCAACAGGTAAATTTTATTTCAAGTAAATATTCTTCTCCGGTACTTACGAACGCTAATGCTGAGGATGCAACACCGGGGTACAATGTGGTTGTATATAAATCTACTTCTTTAGATAGTGGTAGTTTGACAGGTGCCTCAAGAGTTTCGGTAAATGACTATCAATTTGACTATAAAACCGGAGTACTTCAGTTTGATCAAAATATTCCGTCGTCTAATGAATACGTATATATTACAGCTTATCAGTATATAGGTAAGACTCTTAGTAGTGATGTAAATTTAGGTATTTTTAGACAAACTGGTTCTTTTTATTCTACAACAAATGATTTAAAAATTACAGGATCTTTACAACTTTCTTTAGATGGAGTAGAAGATTATTTTAGTGTAGAAGTTAACGGAGAAGAAAAATTTAAAGTAAACACCGAAGGGGTAGTTGAATTAGATCCTTTCGATATAGCACCTACAGCAGTAACAGGAGGGCTTTTTTATAGCGGCTCTGATGAGTACTATTTAGGATTTAGAAATTAAGACATATTTATATAATATAAAACACACCTATTACTATGGCAGTCTGGAAAAAAATAATTGTTAGTGGATCACACGCCCACTTAAACTCTATAACAGCATCAGCATTAACCGAAGATAACTTTATTGTTATCGGCCCTAACGGCGAATTACAGAACAGCGGTCTCTTATTTGACGGTTCGGTAGTTACTTTAACTGGAGCAAAACTTATTGTTCCTAATGATATATCCGGTAGCGGTAATTTACAGATCTCAGGAAGTGCAAATGTAGATTCTAATTTAACAGTAGGAGGTACTGCAACAGTAACAGGTGCAATTTCAACAGACAGTACTCTTTCTGCTAACGGTGCTATTAACACTAACGGTAGATTAGATGTAGCAGGTGATGCTAAGATTACAGGTAGCTTAACCGTTGAAGGAGGAATTTCTGTACCTACAGGCTCAGTAGTAATTGAAGACGACTTAACTGTAAATGGTGATTTACAGGTTAATGGAGATTTTACTTATCTTAATACTGCCAACTTATATGTAGAAGATAAGTTTATTCTCTTAAACTCAGGATCAGCTAATCCTGACGAAGGTGGTCTTATAATCGATGAAGGTGGATCAGCAGGTCACGCATTTGTATATGATGCTGATGCAGCACGATTTGCTTTTACAGGTTCATTAGGAGCTAATGCTACTTCTGTAACACCAGATGCTTTTGTACCTGCAATTGTCGATTTAAATGAAGCACCTCATTCAGATAAAGCTGAATATCAGAAAAGAGGAAATATAAAAGTAGATACATCAGACGATATCTGGATTTACGTATAATAGTTTTAAATTTTTAGTTATGGGAATACTTACCTCTGGGAGTAGAAATAAGAAATCTACTTCAACAGATTTTACACAAAAAGAATTAGAGTTTCTATTGGCAAAATTAAGATCGGCCACATACAAAGGAGACGAATTTGAAATGTTCTACAACGTATGGGTTAAAATTAATAACAATTTAGATTCCTTAAAGCAATAAGTAGAAGCCCCTAGAGGGCTTTTTGCTATTTATATGTATATTATAGGACCGAAAGGGAAGTGGGCGGGACATATCTCGTAACCAACCGTAATAGAATTGATATGCCAAACTGGAAAAAACTGGTAGTTAGTGGGTCAGATTCCCATCTTAACTCCCTTAAAGTAACAACATACGTTTCAGCCTCAGATTTTTCAGGAGGAAATTTCTCAGGCGATGGCTCCCGACTTGAAAATGTTGAGGGGATAACTAAATTCATAGTTACTGTTGAAAATAGAGGATCAGGTAATAAGTATATTATTAATGATCAGTATGCTCCAGAACTTACTTTCTTCCCCGGTGACACTTATGTATTCGATTTATCAGATTCAACTAATGCAAACCATCCATTAGCATTTAGATTACCAGACGACACGTCTTATTCTTATAATGTAACTCAATCTGGTACTCCTGGTAACTCAGGAGCAGAGACACGCATTTCTGTAGATTACCAAACATCCGGTAGTTTAAAATACTACTGTACCGTTCACGGTAACTCGATGGGTAATTTAGCAACAGTATTAACAGCTTATGATGCTGTAATCTCAGGTTCATTTAGCGGGTCTTTTCAAGGAGACGGATCAGGACTTACCAACCTTACATTTAACGGTACTGGATTACTATCTTCTTCAGCTCAAATAGCCTCAGACATATCAGGTTCTATTACAGAATTTTCAGCTTCAGTAACCGATAGAGTTACAGAATTAGAAATTAGTGGCTCTGATACAGCAGAGAGTGCTTCTTTCTCAGCAAGGATTACTAATAACGAAATAACAGGATCTGATCATGAAAGCAGATTAGATACCCTAGAAGGTAAAACCTTACTATCTTCATCAGCACAAATAGCAGAAGAAATCTCAGGTTCGTTTACTGCATTAAGTGCTTCCCTATCAACTAGACTTACAGATGATGAAATAAGTATAGATTCCTTAAATGCTGCTACTTCATCATATGCTTTAAAAACTGACATATCAGGCTCTTTTACAGAATTAAGTGCTTCGTTATCAACAAGATTAACAGATGATGAAATAAGCATAGATTCTTTAAATGCCGCAACCTCATCATATCTTCTTAATACAACAGATACTTTAGAAGGAGACTTAACAGTAACTGGAACTGTTACTGCACAAGAGTTTCACACAGAATTTGTAAGCTCTTCAATTATATTTAGTTCCGGGTCAACTAAGTTTGGCGATACTCAAGACGATAATCATAATTTTACAGGATCGGTAAATATTACCGGATCAGTTACCG